>Ga0302271_10000867_pt1 | contig 29809 bp, 14 predicted proteins | sample III_Bog_N1_1_FD_198767 | JGI IMG/M metagenome (GOLD analysis project Ga0302271, IMG submission 198767) | Peat permafrost microbial communities from Stordalen Mire near Abisko, Sweden - III_Bog_N1_1 | ecosystem: Environmental > Terrestrial > Soil > Wetlands > Peat | place: Sweden: Abisko... | reverse complement strand
TCAACAGCTATTAGATCCGCTGGAAAAGGTTCGTCCTCGTAAATCTTTAAAATATCGCCTACTTCGACTTCCTTCCAAGTGATCTTCTCTTCGATGAGAGTATCAGAAGCGATGATCCTGGTAGTCTTTTCAGAATTCGTTTTGGTATCACTTTTATGCCTAGAATAGTCTTCCATTCCTTCTCTCAGTATCGATATCCCAAGGACAAATACTAATGGGGCTATTGCAGAGAATGGCGTCAGTGGTGAGATCTACGGAATGGATTGCAAGATGGCAATGATTAAAAAGTAGATATTTGCATAGCGCTTGAATTAAAGCAGCAACGAAAATGGCAAGAAATTATAAGAAGTATATCTCGAAGTGCTTATGAAATTGGAAGGATAAGGACTTATTTCCCCTTCTTCGTGGATATCAACTTGAATATCGATAACCCTATCTTCGTTGTAAGTCAAAGGACGGCGCTTCAAGCACATTGCTTTTGTATGTTTTGCCTGTCTCTAATTTTTCCTATTAGATTTATATTATTAATAGATAATTCCCACATCAACAAGGGTGGATATAAAAAATTTAATTATTAGTTTCTAGTCCTGTGGTTTTTGTCACAGTTGATTAATTTAAATTATTTTTTAATAATTGTTTGTTAAACTCTGTTGTCTTTTGTTATTGTGGTTGTTATCAGTGAATTAATTACAATAAAATAGTCTTAAATTAGCTCATTATCCAAAAGGATTTATTGTTATATTAGAGATTTTATGTAACAACAAATGGATAACTGCATTTCCACAGCCATTTTTTATTTATCTTTGGATTTACCAAAAACTTAAGAATTAAGACAAAATAATTAATTGAAAACATACAATTAAAAGAGGAATTATCATCATCTGAGTGAATCCATCTGAAATAATCTAAGATATTCATTGAATATTTAAATCTATCTTTTTTTTGATTAAACAATTCTTTGATTCTTTCAGTTTTTACTAGGTTATCTTTCTCGCTTTGCAGCTTCACGCCAAGACAAACTAAATTCATTAAGTCTGCTCATAAATTCATCATGATATCCTTAACCACTGATATCTTCTATTTCTATCTTGGAAACAATTCCTCTACCTTGCACATTAGGGCTTCTCTATTCTATTACAGAAGTCATATGAGGAGTACTTGTGTTGTGTAGAGACCCTAATTCTAATCGTTTCATAACAGGTTTTTCCAGGACTATTTATTAAGGAAATTCATTTTATTTTTGAATCGTCTGCTATTGTTGTTACATTTGTGAATGTTAAATTTATGGTTAATTATTAGATTACTATTCTAATTGTTTTTAATATTATTATTATTATTCCTTTGTAATATGTATCTCTCCATCCTCAGCAAATCCAAATTGATTATGAGAAGGAGCAATCATTGGTTATTTAAATTAATTCGATTCCTAAGGGAGTTTTTGCTAAAATTACGCCTCCTACAATTTATCACCAAATTATTGTTATGATCCTTTTAGATGATGCATTCTCTCAGGGGATTCCTTCATCGAAGCGACATTCAATTTAAGCATATCTTTGTATTGTTCTGGGTAACTTTCATTTTGTTAGTTTTCTTATTTTCTTTTCTCCAAATCAGCAATTTAAAATTTCCCTGCAAATCCAAAGCTACTTTCTTCAGACTCATCAATGACTAGATATACCAAAAAAAACAAAAATCATTCAATAATTAAAATAATCTTCATGATAAAAATAACCTTTAGAATTAATATTTTTTTACTTGAATCGTCAGCTAGTTGAGAGCTATCAGCATTGCCATTCTAATCTTTGAATTATTTCATTAATAACCTCTTGACTTATTCATCATCTAATCCATTATTTTTCTCAATTACCTTATCAAAATCATTTGAAAACTCATCTGATGACATTCTGATGTTTGCATTTCCCATTGAATCAAATCGTAGCAGTCCTTTCTTGTTAAGTTCAATGAGTAAATCTCTGATTTGTCTTTCATGGTCTCGTAGTTTTTGAATTTCTTATTTTTATTTCAAATCTTACTTTTCTAGTGCTTCATTTGCAGCTGCTAGTTGTTCGATCTGCTTTTACTGTTGCATTAAGTTTTATACTGCTGAAGCTTGCATTTGTAGCTTCTTTTGAGATTAGAGTAATGTTTTATTGCTACTTTATGCGAACTATTCAGCAGCTTCTAGTTTCATCTTAAACTCAGCTGCATCTTTTTTCCTTGCTTATTTGCTCAAAATCACTGCCGCATTAGCTTATGCGAGCACTGGTAACACTAATTAAGAAGCTGCAAGGAAATCTTACAGAATAAGCGTAACTGGTTCAAGCTTTTCATCATAATTTTTGATCATCTTGATGCCTTTTTGAACTTATTCTATTAATTATTTTTCCTTGAGAAGTACAACTCCTGGAACCTTTAGACTTCCTTTCATTTAACTTTATATATCTTCCCAGACATTAATTAGCTCCTGAAGTTTCAAGGAATCATATTTATTTTCTTTTAAGCTTCCAATGCCCTCTTAGTCTGATTGTGGATTCACTTAAGATCCTGAATGATCTAAAACCTTCGCGAGAAGTGCAGGTGTACTGCGAGTTTTAGAAGGATACAATGCCTACTTGAGCTAATCGAGAGAACAATAATTTGTAGGAGATTATCTGCTGGGACAAGCTGCTTTTGAGTTCGATCGAAGATGACTATTATTACTATTACTAGTTTTTGGTATTATGTGATTTATCAACTTTGGAGGGCTATTTACACGAGTAATATTGAGTGCTTTAGCGCAAGCAGATGTTATCGAACTAGGAACATAAGTTGGATCATTTGATCTACTAAACGATTTCGGTGTTGTTAAGCTAATATTAAGAGAATTCTAAAAATTTTTAGATTACCTTTTGATCTTATCTTTATTTTATGAATTTGCACTACGATTAGCATCTTTGAGTGAGTCTTATATCGCCCGAACTGATTTCACTGACGTTAAAGTACCAGATGAACGACGCTACAATGTATGCTATGATGTGGACGACTAATGCTACTTTGTAGCTGAAGTACTGTTTTTAAGAGTCTCCGTTTTAGGAGGTAATTAGGAAGTCGAGATATTATCTTCTGAGATGGCTTGATTTAAAATTGAAAATGTTGCATTTTATTTAGTATCAAATCCTTTCAGCGTACTGGAATAATGTGGGCTTTTGTATTTTTAAGGGTTCACTGCACGCTTACTACTACCGTGATGCATGCTAGCACTCCGAAGCTAAGCATTGAGTTACTTAGATGTTCCTATGAATGATTCGGAATTTCGATTAGATTTATTATGAGAACTCGATTTTACAGGAGTTATATTTCCTTTGCCACTGAAAAGCAGGGAGTTATACTCAGACGAAGAGAGATTATTAGTGGAAGAGGAATTTAACCCACCTGATTACAGGTAACAACTGGTTTAACTTTCGTTCCTGGGTTTGAAATTATGCTAAAGGAATGTTCCATTTTCTGTTGTTCCAGTGGTACCTACCTCAGGAGGGCAAATAACATTTTTACTATTGACACTAGCGTTGATATTGGTTTTATTTCCAGGCGAGAGGGTTTTATTAGGATTATTAGATTCAACTGAATACTTTTTTAGCTATTTTGAAGCATGTGATTGTTTGACAATTTATGCAATCTTTGACATGCTCATCCCAGCAGGTGAATTAGTCGATAGATTCTAAAGCGAAGTACCAGGGATGGTAGAGGGATGTCCAGATGTAGTTTAATTCAAAAGAAGTTTGTTTGCTTTCATCAATTCAAACATTTGAGAGTACAATTTGAGTTTGGAGCTTGCTTATGGATGGAGTGGAGAGGATATTGCGGAAGACGAAATCGATGAGATCATGTAATTTTCTTAATGATTGAGTGGTAAATAATAATCCTTAGGGGATATCTTTTTAGAATCGAGGATCTTGGGATTAGATTTATCTTGCTCATGACTAGTCCTGGGTGGAGATTAAGGTGGTTGGTTTAGACCAGTAGCAGCAGGCTTTTTAACAAATGAATTTACACCGCTAGGATTCATGGTTTAGGAGGAATTATTATTATTCGCAGTTCCTTTGTTTTCCGCCGCAACAGCCTTTTGAAAGATAATCAAAGTTAGTCAATTTTGAGATGTTTTTAATAAATGATTTACTGAAATATTATGCGAACTCTACCAGTTTTTGAGTTTAGTTGGATTCTTACTGCGCTCGATATCAGCATAGCCTGTGGTTGCGAGCAGTTTCCTTTTTAAAAAGCATTGAGTTAGTAAAGTTAAGGTAAATGTAGTTACATTTTACTTCAATAAAGGATAAGAAGGATTTAGAGGAGAGTAATGGTATTTATCTGACTATGATTGCTCGTTTGAAGAGTTGATTTAAGGAACAATTCCAGAATTAGCATGTCCACTAGCTTCAGAGGATTGGTAATGGTTTTATTAGTTCATATTATTGCTTAAGTTGTTGGTTAAGTAATTGTGAATATTGCTTGAATTCTAAGCCTTAATGTTAGTAATAGAGCTGGTATTTTAGTTAGATGGAGAAGGAATGCTGCATCGAGGATTCTTTTCCTTTTTAATGCTCATGAGATGCTCCAAGAAATGGAAATGATAGGCTGGCTGTGGAAGAAATGTATCTAACTAAGTTAAAAACTTGTTTACCTCCACACCTTTTGTTGTTGTTGTTCTTATCAACGGCTTGTCTTCTTTCTTCTCTTTGTTTATTAATTGTGTGTTGCAAGCTAGTGGAATATATCTGATTTACCTGTTTTAAATTTGATTTCTTTTTCTTGGATTTTGTAAGACAATTTTGTTTTGTTTTTTTTGGGAGATGAAATATCAAGAATCAATGAAGAATAAATCAAAAAAATCAAAAATATTTTGAATTGAAAATTGCTAAACAATGAGCTTTTTGTGGACAATTCATAAATAATTAAGCTCGTTTAGTTTTATTTTGAATCATGAATTAATCGGATATGATGAAATAGAAATTGAATAGCTCGATCATAGACAATATGAATATCTAACATTTATTAGCTGCATAACATCTTGCTGACTTTTGATGTTTAATCTCTGCTTTATTCTCTTGAATTCTATTTTAAAAGAACTCTTTTTGATACTATTCACAAGGTCGCACATTACTGATTTATCCTGATATGTCAAATTTATTCCTGAAATGAAAGCAGTTATTTTGTCATTACTACATTTTAATATTTTGTTTATTTTTTATCTTATTTCCCCTTCAAATTAGCAACAATTACAATATTTTCTCACCCAAACAATGAGAGAAATAACTTCCTAAAATAACATATCATGGCAACGTTTTGGCTTTAAAAGTTTCTTTTTCATTTTAACTATGTGAAAGATTAATCTTCATTAGGGAGACTTTTCACAAGTATGTTCTATTTTCAACTCGCATAATATAAATTACTTAATTTATCAATAAATGACTAAGTAATATTGCTGATGGCATGCATCTTTGTATTGTTGAGTAACGCTGTATTCACATAATATGTATTCAGTTTGCTCTAAAATATAATCTTTTTTAATCCTAAAATCAAGTGCAGTTTTTATGTTATCATGATCTCAGCTAATATTTTGATATTCAGAAGAATTTTGCTAATATCACTATGATCTTTATCAATTTTTACTTTTTATAACATTCTCAAAATCAATTAAGAGATGATTTTTCCAATAAAGTGAGCGCCTAAATAAGGAGTAGATTAAAAAAAGGAATTTTAAAGAAGAGAGATAGTCTTTGATAGTATTGATCCTTTAAAATTATCATAAAGAACAGTTGTGCTATCTACATGGAATTTTCCTGACATTTGAAGAGTCTAATACTATCTCAAAAAAATTGGAATCTTCTCAAATTTTATTCTTTTATTATAGATTTGAGAAATATTGAAATTCCAGCACAATTCATTTTATCAAAAAATGTTAAATTGCATAGTTACTCCCAGTCTATTTCTTCTGTACTCTAACTATCCTTAAGATTTGAATCATTCTCTTAAATAATCGGATAAAACGCAATTATTAAAGGCGTATCATATTCAAACAAATAATTCATTTTTGCAGATGAATTATTTTTTGAAAAATAGATTAGATAAATAAAGTATTGTTTGAATTGAAAAATGCAATTAAATGTTGTTTGGGAGAAAATGCTGGCAAAATATATTAAATGCTTGATGTTAAATAAAATAAGTTGTCTGAAAAGCAGAAAAATTGACAAATCAATTAAAAATATTTCCCTATGATTTATTAGAACAATCTCAATTGGTTTGATTGTTCATCACAATTATAATGATCTCATGTCAACTTCTATTTGGATATTATCAACTTATGTGGGAGAATCAAATGAGAGTTATCAACAATTGCTGTTAAGATTTAAAATTTAGAGAAAGAAAAAAAATAAGAAATTTTTTGAAAATAATAATAGAACAAAGAAAAAAGAAGAAGAAAAAACATTGTTCAAGGAAAAAATTTTGAAGTAGAAATAAATCGACATTGAAAATTGAGATTCTAATTGATAAACAAATCTTCAAGATTTACTAATCTAAACAGAATAGAAGTAAAGCAATGCTCAGTGAAGATCCATCCTCAGAGTATCTTATCGATAAGTATTTGATACCTCACTTGAAATTGAGATGCCCAATCCATAACAAAGAGAGGGCTTTAATGATTTGCACTGACATTTCCTGCAGAAAATAGTGTGTTGTATGCAAGAGTTGTTAAGTTGATAGCGCTGAACATTTCAAAGAACACAAATTATCATTTAAAACCCTTGACGCGTACATTTAAGAAGTATCAACTGATATTGAAGCCTTGGCTAAAACAAATAAACTGGCTCTTCAAGAAGTTTACTCTGCTACACCGAACTTACAAAAATGGCAAGATGACGATGAAGAGCATCTAAGAAAAGTTGAAAACCACTGCTCAGCACAGAAAGCTATGATCGATGAGGACATGAGCTAATTAGGGTAGCTAATCATGCTAAAGATTGAAACTATTAGGGAGAAGATGCACAGTAGACTTGATAAATTCTACTTCAGTTATTGTGAAAAGTTCAATCAACAGAAGAAAGATTTAAATGAACATTTTGGACTAGCGAGAAACTTTCACTTGTATGCAAACCCTTATAATCTCGCAGCAAAGGTGCATAGCGAGATGCCACAATAAGCTTCAGAGTTCTTAAGCCAACTGAATCGTTCTCTTGACAAAGCCAAACAGATATTTTAGAATAAATAGAATTTTATCAATTCTTTCAGATAAATTAACGTCCAACTGAATAAGATGACTGAGAAACTTCCAAATTATCTCTAAGCAGACGTGATCAGTGAATCGTTAGTATTTGGAATTGGATAGCAAGTTGAAGGGTATTTTTAGAAGAACATTGTGATTCCTGATGATAACCAAGAATCCAATAATAATTATGTGCAGTAACAAGTTGTACCTGCTGTTTCTTCTGCAGGTGTAATTCCTTCTTCTTCATCGAATAATGCGGTCAGCCCATTAGCAATTCCACCAATAATTGCCCCAAATACCAATAATTACAAATTTAATAACAATAATACGAATATCAATAGCAACCAATCTTCTGGAAAAAAATAAATAAATATCTCAAAAAGTGGGAAAAAAATGAAAATAAAAAATACAGATTAACATGTGTCCATTAAACCAGTTAAGAAATATTAACTAGACACACCAATCTGCTCAGTGGCTGCTTTAAGTGATATACATTTTGCCTTGGCTTCAGTAGGTGATGGTAAGGTTAAATTGTTTAACTCTTTCACGAAAACAATGAATACATACCCTGCTCATTCGGCACCGATTACATTCCTCACCACAATCAGAGCAGTTTTTGTAGGAGAATAAGTGAATCCAACTCCAAAGTTTGATGAATTATCTAATAAAGCTAGCGACAATGCAGGGAAAGTTCTGATTGCTTCAGCTTCAGCTGATTTAACCGTTTTGCTTCTTCAATATGACTGTTAAAAACCTTCTTAGCCATTTTAATATACAAAGTTAAGTGGTTTTACAGCAACTCCTCAATGTATTCTTGACATGTAAGATGGGTTGCATATCGCCACTGGAGACAGTCTAGGCGAAGTGCAGATTTGGAATTATCATGAATAAAGACAAGTCTAAGTTATTAGAAGCAAACATTAAGGAAAGATTATTGGAGTTTTCTTGATTAAAAATGAAAGAAAACTATTAATTGTTTGTGAAGATTCCATTTCTGTTCAACGGTTCTTTTATGCGTCACTACCTGTTTCTCCGTTCGTTGGGTAAATCGACAGAATCTCCTAAGATTCATTCATTTCAAATGACGCATCAATTGGGAAAATATCTAGTTTCTTGATGGCATACAGAGCAGGAATATGCTTCATTGGAAACAACGATGGAGATATTTTGATCTACGATTTATCAGCAAAGAGAGCCATCTAGAAATGGAATGCCCATCGAGGACCAGTTATCGATCTCTGCATCTTCGAATTGGTGGGTTAAAAAGATTTGGGGACAATAATATCCCTTGGACTTTCTGACAAATAAGTTAAAATATGGAGAATTAATAGTTCAGATGAGCACTCATTATCTTATTTTAAGATGTAAGACCCAATGATTTTAGAAGGAAACTCTGCGAATGATGACATTTCCTCTAAAAATAAAATCTAAATTGTTCCAGCCAACTCATCCAGCAGTCCAAGGATAGTCATTACGAATGAAAGAGATAAAGAATTTTTAGTTTACACTATTTTTTGAGTATCCAACCCGCCATTGGAGGATAATATTGGCAAATAATTAAAGTAATCTGAAGAGAAATTAGACAGAGACAACAAAAGATATTTTGTTTCAAATGCTGAAAATAAATCTATTTCTGTTTTTGCCTATTTTGTTTTTTCTTCTAAAAATAGTTAATTTGTACTCAAGATATCCCTCGCTCCCCGACCTTTTTTGTTCATAAAAATTACTCCACAGAAATTGAATCCACTTACTATCTTTTACTCTTCTTTTTATTATGAAAATTTCTACAAATTTTAACTAAATGAAGAACAATTTTAATTTCATTTTGTTTGTTAATTTGCTCGAAATTTATGAGTTTCTTTTCCCACCCAGATTACTCTTTCTTTTTTTTCTTCTTTTTCATCCAGATCTAGGAAGAATTCAAATGTGAAATGATTTAAATGAATTGATATTATTATTATTATTAATTATTTTCTGTAAACAATTCTTCTGCGTCCTTACAGATTTCACAAAAAAATAATTTAAAGAATTGGAAGATATCGTCCTTAAAAGACTTAGGTATTTCTCAAAACACTGTATTCCTGATGATTTAACATCAATCCGGAGGCGTCTAATATGATTACATAGATAACTTGGGATATGTTTCTCAAAAAAATATTAATTTCCAATACAAAATGAAAGATAATTCTCCGATTGCTTAATGTTTTGAAAAAGAGGATAAGAAACAACAGCTTTTAAAAGGCAGTGAATAAAGAAATCAAATAGTAACGAACAGTTCAGATTTAGAATAATAACCCAACGATAATTCTTCTTCAGCATCTCAAAGACTATCTTATGAATAGGTTTCCCTCTAAAAAATAGACAACCCAATTTGTACAAATGACAAATAATTTCATGATCCTCCCTGCGCTGTTAGCTTGAATTCGATACCTTTTTATTGTGAATAAAACATAGAAAAATACCATTCTCAAGAAAATAATCGTAAAAGTGTCTAGATTCAATAATTTTGTGCTCTCAAAGAAAGGCTAAAAAATAAGATTAAAGAGATAGCTAGGCCATCCTTGTATCGCGCATATTTTATTGGACTTATCATATCGGTGATAATTGGAAAGTCACTTTGGTTTTCTTAGGAATTCTAGCCAGATCACTAAAGAATCGATTATTTTCACAAAACCAAAAACCCTTCTCGTTTGATTTTGGTGTGCCTGCTGATTTTGAGTTTAATCTCAGTTACAAGTCTTATGTTTTTTCATTTTAGAATTCTCAGTATCCTTATGAAAAATCAAGGAGCTTGCAGGAAAGCTATTCTATGCTTGAAATTATCATTTCTTTGTGAAATAATATCGTCTTCAAGTATCATTTATTTTTCAATAATAACCTAGCCTATTGTCTTAACAGTTGTTGGGTTTATAATCTTAGCATAGTATCTCTTTATCCAGATTATCTACATAGTTTAGTATTCCTCTCTGGCTGCTTAAATGGAGCTTGACAATAAGGCTTCGAATATCTAATAAACTCAAGAATAATGCTGCTAACTGTCCAATGAAATACCACTATGATAATTTATGTTTAGTGCATTTTAACAAGCAAAGAAATTTAAAAGAATAATAAGCCTGAATTATTTTTCAGTTTTTTTTGAACTTTTTTTAAATTTTGGGATGCTGAGAATTTCAAATGATTACTTCATTTTCTTTCCCCTCCCAATAAACCTATTCATTATCAACCAATAATAGTGCCTGTTTACTCCCTAAAACTCCAGTATTTATTTTTAGTGAAGTTTTCAAATAATTTTTTAAAGACTTTTAAATCTTGTGAATAAAACTCATTATCTGTTAAAAGTGAGCCAAATCAAATTTTTTTCATGGTTTCTCAACAACAAAAAAAATAATGCAGGATTTGAACAAATTCTTTAATGCTTCTCCTTTATCTTTCTCTTAAATATCTAATTTTTATTGAGCTTCTTTACTAAATATTTTGCAGAAACATGAAATAATAAAAATATCTCATAAATATTTTTCTTGTTCCTTACTTCTGAATAAGAAACAATCAAATTTTTAGTGCTAACACTAAATCTAAGTTAATCAATTAATGATAAGTATCAATTATTTAAATCTTTCAATAATAATATTATTAGATGATAAACATCTGCATAGGAAATCAAATTTGATGCGTTAACTTTGTAAAAATAAATAACTTAATTCAAAATAAACACCTCCATTTGATTTGATAATTTAGCTCGTTTCTCATTTTAAATTCCTATTAATGAATTATTTTATGAAAATCTATTGCACATTAAATTAAGTGTTTATTGAGCAGTACAACTAAACGTTAAAGGAAATAGTATGTATATTATTGGATTATTTGGTATTTTAATTTCACTGAAATAATCCTCTAAGCACAGAATAATCATTGTATTTGCTGGTTGGATTCATTTTAGTTTTCAGATATTGGAAAGAGTTTTATACAATGCTGTTTGATGCAAAATGCAAATGAGAGTGCAATTAATAAAAATACTTTTTCTCAACATAACGCATTAATTAAACGAAAGCTAAGAAAACAAATAAGAAATATATTCCTGGAGAATAATACATTTATTTTAATCTACAGCGAATCATACACTTTGAAATGGCTGAGACACAAGATAACACCAGTATCATAATCACAAAACAAGAACATGAATAGATATCTCCACCATGTCTACCTATTTAAGATATCCCAAAGAATCCACAGAAAAAACTAAAAAAGATGAAAACAAAACATTTCTCAAGAGAAGGATCGTTTTCATCAGAGAACTCTTCTGAGAATGGCTAAACATCTCCTACATTCCTTCAAATATGTCCGAATCCTTTTAGTCAAGGCGTGTTTAAGAGTGATTAGATAATATCTGAACAAACAAGTCAGAATTAAGAAAATTGCATTGGATCACCAAATGTTTCAAAGACAGATGTATTAGCGAATAAATCAGAATCAACATAAAAATATAATGATATAAATCGCAAGGTCACTACATCCACAGCAATCAATATCACTTTGCAGGAGAAGAATAGCAATCCTAACAATAATAATGCGAATAATCTGTTAAAAGATTTTCTTACCAAACCTTTTTCTTAAGCAAGCACTGCGAGCTAATATTACTTACAGTCAAATGGCGAGAGCTTTAGAAAAAGGAGATTACTGAGTGCTAATTTTGAAGAATCAGGTTAATTCATGGAATTAGTGACATTCATCGATAATGCTTAGAAAACAGAAGAACTTAGCCATCACAAGCTCATTCGAAAAAACAGCTGCAGTTGTCTGAATTGTGGAGCTAAAACTTCCAAGGAAAAAAAAGTTGAAAAATGTCTACCTTAGTTCAAGTCAAAATAAGCTGTGCGGCTTATGTACCGCCATGCATTCTAAAAGACAATTGGCGATGTTAATAAGATCAACAAGTATTTTAAGTAGAAACTCAAAATAGGCAATTATAATTCATTCACTAGAGATTTCAATAATGGTAACGCAAAACGGGATGGAGCAGCAGCAACTAAAGCGTAACTCAATTCGCCTTCACCACTGCTGATAAAGCTTAGCAATATTCCACTAGCTTAGAATAGTTTTTAAGATAACAAAAATGAAAAAGCCTTATAAAAAGCGAAGACACCTTAAGCTAAGTCATTTAAAACAGCGAAGACTCCATCTTCTAGAAGTAATTAAAAGAATGTATCAACCTCTAGAGGATCAGATAGATTTAGTGGACATTCTCAGATAAATACAGGTGATTCAACTACTTCTGCTTCGAGATCGAAAGGGAGAGATAACTAATAAACGGAGAGAGATCAACATAAGATATTCTTAGCCAAAATCACGTAATCACTTAGACCAAAAGGTGATGGTATTGCTGATGATTAGCCGAAGAACTTGTTAGTTAGTTCAACTCAAATAGCTAACAATAACGTTTGTTTTTCTTCCGAAGCTTAATCAGTCAGTGCATCTTAGACTACCATAAATGCTAATAATACTAATACTAACAATACTACTAGCAATGTAAATCAAGTAACTTTCGCTACTGGCAAAGGAATGCGATTGGATTAGTTGCTTTTAAACACCTAAGGAAAGCTGAATTAAGGTTAAAAAGACAATATTATCGATTAGTTCAAGCAAGAAACCAAATTAGGCAAGTGTAACAATGATTTTGTTATCAGTCTTGGTAGCCAGTAAACAAACACAATATTCTCCCTTTCTTTTTATTTTGTTCACTGAAGTCTAATAAATCTAATAAATAGCTACTAAAAAATACATTAAGATAATCATAAGTTACCCACCCTCCCCTCCTGATTTAATCTTGTTTTATTTAATATTTTATTAGGGTTGCAAAGCAGGCAAGCTAAAAGCAGCAGATACTCAGATAAAAGTCAACAATCTCAAACTTCTCTAAAGAAAAGACGACAATCATAATGCGATAAAAATCAAAATAAGGTGCAGATCTCCCTATTTTAGAAGATTACGAAGAAGATCATCTTTAGCAGTAGAATCGCAATGCTGATACTGATATGAAGCAGACAAATCACACAAAAATAATCTCCTAATATTTTAGAAATATCCCAAAGATGAGTCATAGATTCTTTTATCCAGTATTAACAGAGTTTAATCGAGATAATAGCAATAAGATCATTAATCCATCGAAAACACTGAATACATTTGCTAGCTAATCGACATTTGAGAAATAAAATTTCTCTAGATAAGAATCTATCGAAAGTAAAGGATGGAAATCATCAGAAAGAACTTAATCATAATGCTCCTCAAGGAAAGCACCTAGCAAGGCAGCTTCTTATTCGTAACTGCCTGTTACATAACATTTCTAAGAAAAAGAACGATTGCTCTATTTTGGAGAAAGTGACAATCGAAATAATCACAATAAGTTTTCTCATTTTAATAAATCTTAATAGTAGTAGCAGCATGGTTCTCCTTTTCTCTTTTTCAATAACGAGCCACATGATTAGAAGCAGCAATTATTCTCAATTCCATCATTTGACTCTGCGAAATTGCAAAAAAAGAGAAGAAGATAATTAATAACTTCTGCATAAATCCCTAACAAAAGCGAAAAGCCTTTATTTTTTGAAACGAAATCTCCGCCAACTCTCCAAAAAGGATACAGGAGGTACAATACTTCACAAGATTATTTCACTCCATCAATGACATACACAACGAGAAGCACATGTTAAATGGAAGGTGCTAGAACAAAGAATTAGTCCAATTCAACAGCAAAAACGTTCTGTTCGCTAGATGTTTACCTGCCTATTTCTATTTCAAGATAATCTCAAAGAAAAAAGCTAAAAAGTTGATGTTTCCTACGTTTTTTATTTTTCTTGTAATCCATTAAGTTTATCGTTATCTTCTTTGCTCATTTTTCACAAGCAATATTCATCCCTCAAAAAGGTGCATAATTTGATCTAATATTAAAAGGACATACTTCAGCTCTAATTTTGTGGGTGTCTTTCAATTTCAATTTCGTTTTAATTTGAAATAGCAGCAAAAAAAAAGAATAAAATTTTTAAGTAATCAAATCTTTAGAGATAAGAAAGCTAAATACACCAAAACAAAGTTAGAATAGATGCGGAAAGCGAAGGGGAAAGACGAAGATAACTTTAAGAATCCCAAGATCGACATGGTCATATTACAGTGGGCAAATACTGCCTTAGGTAATCGTCTAGATAACTACAAGCGGTAATTAGAAGCAGTAAAATAAACGGAACGAACATGTCTAGCTGTATCGGAGAGCTATGATTATTTTTTCGCTTCGTTTTTCTCTGGCTGGAAGAATTTCCTGACAAAATTGGAGCGCATAAACCTTCTTGTGAAGAAGTAAGATAACACAGAGAGATATACATCTAAGTTCAAGCTTGTGTTTGACAGTATTATGGAAATGGTTTAGGTTATTACTAAACTCAAAGAAGCTGCAGATAAAGCGGCTAAAGAGATGTATTCATAATAAAACTAATAATCATAAAATTATTGTTCGAATATTGAAAAGAATGGTGTTAATGCTACTGGTTCAGGAAATGATGTTTCGTAATATGTAAATCAGAATGCATCATCTAACTCAAATGGTTTAACTGCTGTGAATTCAGTTAGCTCAATGAAGAAGACTTAAACATCTGTGAATCTCATTGAGCTCCAAAAACTAACTAGAAATCGTGTCGAAGGTTTTTTAAAATTATTTGAAAATATCTACACAGAAGTAACGATAGATTGTGCAACGTACGGCTAACGAATGAGTGAATGTGTGAAAACGATAGCAAGTGCAAATGACTCCAATGAAACAATGCGAAGGCTCTACAAAGAAAATAGCCAACTGTAAGAAAAACTCAAATAATTTGAGAGCTTCATTGAGAAATAAGTACCTTTGAATGATTCGGAGAAAGATTTTATTTCAGGTCATTTTAGCGCGCAAAGCAAAGTCATTGAGGAGTTGCAAAGATAGCTGAATGAGCAAAGAGAACTAGTTGAACATTTATCGTTGAGAGTACGGCATAAAATGGATTATTCTTTAACTTCTATTCAAGCAAAAGTAGGATAGTCATCAGAGAACAAACTTAAATCAATCGAAAATAATTTAGATCAAACAGTGGCTAATGAGAGTTAAGATGGCAGAAGAGATATGGAAATTGAAAGGGAAGGGTTTGAATGTGTATGTGGAGGGTATTAAGCTGAATATTTCAGTTAGAAGTTAGAAGAAGCAGCGAAGAAAATATCTGATACGAAATTAGAAATATTACAATTATCAACACAACAAAGCGGAACAGCCTTAGGAAATCTACCAGGTTTGATTTCTAAGATATCTGGCATAAGCAAAGAAGATAGTAGTGGTATTAAAGGAGGAAATGGAAAAGTATCTGGTGTTTTTGAGTTAAAAAATCCAGAAGAAAATGAATCTGGAATATTCGAAATATTAGCATCCTCAGCGATTCAAGGTGTGTCTGTTCTCTCAGCTCCTCTTGGTGCTCCAGTTATTGTCCCAGAAGATGAAATCTATGATAAAAAGCTGAAGATTACTCTTGGTGAAAAGATTGCTATTCTAACGAAGTAAAGAGATCAAGTCACCGAAGAATGTGCGTAATAAGAGAGAGTCATCAGAGAAATGGAGATCGAACGAAACAATATTGAAGAGAGTTTCTTCTCTTCAGGTGTTTATGCTGCATTGACTGCGCAGACAGAAGAATTGCTTAAAACTGTCTAAGGATTGAAGTAATAGTTGTTTTCAGCGAAGAATGCATTGATCGATTTGGAGAAATTGCGATTCAAAGAAATGAGTGAAACAGTTACAAAATTCAAAGAAGAAAAAGAAACTTTGCAAAATCATCTCAAAGATGCTCGAGAAGGAGTGTACAAGGAGAGTCTAGGATAACTGTTGAGGGAGAATATGGCAAGTTATTTTAATTATAAAAAATACACCGAACCATTGCAGGAACAGCTAAACAGAATGAGTGAGAGTCTCCAATAGCAACGAGAGTTATGCAGAAGCTTAGAGGCATAGAAGATTGAGTTTCAAAAGAGTGAATAAGTTCTTGCGAAGTAGATAAGTGATTAGCTGACTCTCCTCCATGAAAGGGAAATAAAGATACTTTAGCTCTAAGCAAATCAACAGTTGAACTAAACTTCAAGCTTCGTTGATGAGAAAGCATTTAAAAATCCTAAATACAAGGAAGCCTTGAAATCCTTTGAGATTATTCTCAGTGATCTTTATGGTAGTTCTACTCGATCAGGCGTTTAAGTGAATGCGGAATTAACGAAAAATTTCAGAGAAACAGTGAATTGTTTTAAGCAAAGAGATGAGAAAATGAATCTTGTTGAGGGGAAGCTAAAGTAAAGCGAATAAGAACGGAAGAAACTTCAAGGGACAATCGATTAGATCTGGAAAGATTATGAGTCACTTGATGCGAGTTTTAGCTAATTAAAAAAAGCGAGCGATGTTCAAATGTCCGAATTAAAGCCAAGAGTAGATCGAGAGTAAGAATTAGAAAGCAAGATCTTGGAAACAATGATGGGTTTCTAAAAAGAAAAACTCTCCACGAAAATATTGTTAGCCGCTGAATAACCAAAGAAAGAAGCAGCGAGATAACTCATTGAAGGGTTGTAAGAATAAAATAAAGTATTATTGGAATAAATCCAAGATTAAACAGCGATATTAGAAGAATACAAAGAACTAACTGCGCAATTAAAAGTTGAATTAGAATAATCGAATCTGCAAACTGCTGAATTATAATAGACGTAATAACTCAACACCAAGAAATTCACGAATCTTTAGGAACAATACTAAGAACTTATCTCAGATCATGAACGAGTCAAGCATAAACTCACCGATGCGTATGATGTTTTAGAAAATATTGACAATAAGGAACTCAAAAATAAAGCGAATTCAAATAATTATGAGAATTCTTCAAATTCAGCTGAAATGGAAAAAATAAAGAATCTTACTACCCTTCTTCAATGCCAATGCGGGGAAAGAATCAAGGATGTGATTTTGTAGAAATGTTTGCATCCGTTTTGTCGCTAGTGTATTGATAAATAAATCAAAACTAGACAAAGAACTTGTCCAAAATGTCGTGCGCCTTTTGGAACTAATGATGTCAAGACACTTTATCTCAGTAATTGACCTTTTCCCTCCAAAAGAATTGTAAGATCAATTATTTGTTTGCATAATTTAGAACAATTTCAAACTGCATTTATGTTTTTTATTTGTCAGTGTAAGTGGTTTTCTCTGATTATTCTTTCACTTTCGATTTATCAAAGTGATTTTCTTGAAAAAGAATGTTTTGATTATTCTTTCTAAAATTCCGCCATAGAAAAATGTAATTTGTTTGTTTCATATGACCACCTCTAGCTCATTTAATTAGTAAAACAAAAAATAAATAGTACAAAAAATAAATAAAAAGCAAAAAAACAGAATTTTCATATGGAAATAGAACATTAAGCAACAGCATTCAAGGCAGCATCTGCTTTCGATTCTTCTCCAGAATTCGTCTTTGAAATCAATTGCAGTAATAGTTGTTCATAGATTATTCAGTAAGATGATAGCATCTCGAATATCCAATATTTGAGATGATTATCTTGAATGGTTGAAATGAAAATAACATAAAATATTGACGTGATTGTTTTTTTTTTAAAATCGCAGATATTGAATAGCCAAGTTTAGAATACTTTAATACTTTTTGGAGTGAGATTGAAGAATTTCTAACAAGTGTCTATGTTTCGAAAGACACAAACAAGTTCTGCTATCAATACTATTATGATGTAACAATAAAGACTTTTATCTTAAGATCCTTTTGCCTAAAATAATGAATTTCTTCAACTAGATCATTGAAAGTCTCAGCGACAGTGGATTCGATGAAAACTTATTTTCAAAGCTAGAAGAATTCTATGCTCGCACTTTCAAAAACTCACTAGAGATAATTGCTTCCTCAGGCGAAAATTTCTTGGGAAATGTAGAGCAAGAATGGTAGAAAGTGAACAAATGTCTTAGCATTCTTAGCGAAGTTTTCAGACACTTCGAAGGAGCACACTTATTCAAAACGCGCACTCCTAATTTCGAATAGTTCATTCTCCACGCGCTTGCTGATTAGTTAAACACAGAATTCTCCACACTTCAATAGGCTCTAGTTGGCAGTCTGTTAGAAACATTTGCTGATATTCGTGCAGGAAAACCATATGATTCACCATAATTATCAAATCTAATGAAAATGATTACTAAAATCGGTGCATATGAATAACATTTCAAGCCTTCTTTCCTTGAATAATCTCATGAATTTTACAAAAATTTGAGAATTAAATATCACGAGGATTTTAATATCATAGTCTTTCTCGAAGAAATCGACAAGCGAATCACCTAAGAGAAGATTCTCAGTGATTCATACCTCTCCAAAGCAACAGGGAATTCACTTATTGAGCTTATCTAGCAACATTTAATCACAGAAAGTCTAGAGGATATCTTCGGGAAAGGTTACCAAGACTTGTTATCTTCGAAGGATTATGAAAATGTCTCAAGAGTCTATCATAATATTCTCAGCATCGATAAAATAGATTATATCAAGAAAAACTGGGGATTATATATCAAAAAGCGCGGTGAAGAAATAATTAATTTAGAGAACTAAGATGATATTGCATAGTTGCTGCTAGATTTTTTCAATGAACTTGAGACCATTTTAGTTAAATGTTTTGATAATAAATCACTCCTAAAGCATGCTAAGAATAATGCATTAGAATAAGTGTTGTCATTGAGAATCAACACAATAGCTGAATTGACATCCAAACACATTGATAGCAAGCTCAAAAAACAAAATAAAGTACTACAAAAATCAACATAAAAAAATAAAAAAGAAATTTAACATTTTTAACTTATTTTCAGACAATGCAAGATCACGAGCAAATCTCAAAGGAAGTGGATGAAGCTCTTGAATTATTTAGATATCTTCCAGCAAAAGATATTTTTGAAGCATTCTACAACAAACGATTAGCAAGACGACTTTTGATGAATTTATCGTACTCCTATGAATTAGAGAAACGAGTGCTCGATAGATTGAGGACAGGTAAACAAAAAAGGCTTTCTGAGTTAAAAATTTTTTTGTTTGTTTTTCCCTTAAAAGAATGTGGTGAGCAGTTTACTTGCAAAGCAGACGAGATTCTTAAGGATGTCCATTAATCAAAATAAATGAACAAAGAGTTCAACGATTATCTAACAAATAACTCAGTTGACATCAATAAACGAAGTGTTTTCTCAGTTATCGTTGTATCTGCTGCAGCATGGCCAATGAAAATTCAACCCTTGCCTCCACTCTAAGAAACTGTAATTCAATATGAGTTTAAAATATATTTTTACAATGAGATAAAAAACAGTGAAAGCTAACATAATTTTTTGTTTGTTTAGTTTAATGCATTTTAGAAGAATTTTGAGACATTCTATAAGAGCAAACACAAAGGAGTTGGGCTTAAATGGCTTTATGAGACAAGTACTTGCGATATTTCAGGCCTTTTTGGAAAGGAAAAGGTAAAATTACAACTTAAAATAATTGAAAAAGTTGAATTTATCCTTATTATTTGTTAATGATCTTTTGAAATTTATGCTAATTATTTGATTGATTATTTTCAAATAATAGTACATTTTCTAAGTCCAACTCGTACAAGGTCTAATTCTCTTAAGTTTTAACTTGAAAGCCAAGCTCACATACTCAGAGCTCAATATCATGCTTCCTATCGAAAGTGAAGAACTTAAGAAAAATCTCGTTTCTCTTTATGCCATGAAAGACACTCAAAAACTTCTTAACAAAACAGGAGAGGTCAGTTTATCATTACGATTTTACATACTAAAATGCATGTTTTTAATAATTTTTGCAGACCAAGCGTGTGGAAAACGATGACATATTTGAAATCAATGAAGAGTATGCCAGCAAGAAAAAAGTAGTCAAAGTCAATTCGATCTTTAAAAAAGAGACTGTAAGTGCAATTCACACTTAAGCATTCTTTTTATTTGTTTTTTCCCAAAAAAGATCTAAATTTCCTTTATTTTAACTTTCATAAATAAAAACTAATCAACCCCCATATCAACAGAAAGAAGATGTGCAAGAAACAACTGATAAGGTGCTCACAGAGAGAGGATTTGTTCTGGATGCAAGTATCGTTAAGATTCTCAAGAGCAAGAAATCAATATTCCACAATGAACTTGTAAAGGATCTCTTCAACGATCTCATGATGCCTGTCAATGTAATTTAAGATAACCAAATGAAGTTACAAAAGAGAAAAAATAAGGATAATTTTATATTTAGAAGAATTTCTTTTCTTTTTTTATAAAAGGCAACAGACGTAAAAAAGAGAATCGAAGGGCTTATTGAGCGTGACTACATAAGAAGAGATGCTGAAAAGCATGCTCTCTATCATTACGTGGCTTGAACTGTGTCTATCAATATATCTATTGGTTTTATTTGTTCTTTATTGAAAATGGATTTTTAGATTTTTAAAATATTTCTTCATTTCAATCTATTTTTCCTTCTTTGAGCATACTCATAAATCAGGTTTCCTTCCACCTTGAGTAAAATTAAAGAACTAACTAGCTTCATCTAATTCTTGTTATTCTTAATTTTCTTATTAGATTACTTATCTAGTCAATTATTCACAAAACAGCTTTATATTCATATCTTTGCTACTCATTTTAATTTTGAACAGGCTATCTTAATGCTGTTTATCAATAGTTTTGACACGCTTATGGATGTAATCATTGATAATAGAAGCCGTTTAACTTTCAGGAAATTGTTTTTCGATTTGATGTTTTTTGGACAATTAAAGATATTTCTCATCTTTCTCAGAAATTGATTTGCTTTAATTACTGAAAAGCAAAAAAGATTAAGGTTTAATTTAAATTTATCCGATGGTTGAAGCTTCGTTGAATGCTCTTCTGTACTTCTTGTTGTAAAAATCTTATGTAATTAATAAATTGACTCTCTCTGGTTTTAAATTCTTTTCAGATTAATTTTTTCTTGGAGAATCATTCTGCTAAAGTTTTCCAATTTCTCCAACAAGTTGTTTTAAAGCAAAAGTAGAAGAAGATGAAGTTTAAGAGACTGGATTTAAACGAGGAGATTATTACTATTTCTTCATTTGTTTAGCATACTCAACTTAAATTCCTTTTTTTTGATTAGCTTCATTCAATTCTTAATTATTATTTCCAGTTTCAAAATTTACCTAATTTCCAGATTTCTACACCTACAGTTTATTTTCTCTTTGCGATAACTTATTAGCAAATTCTATTTTGTTTTCACATTGAGCATCGATTATGCGAGCACTCGTAGGGTTAGAAAAATAAAGATTCTTTGAGAAAATGTTTTATTCTGAGAAATTCTTTTTCCTTTTGGTTACATTTCTAACACTCAAATAATTACTTGGCTAAATTTTCTCTTCAGTTTCATCTTCAGAAGGAAGTAGTAAAGACAGTCTGTGTTTAGTATCTTTTCTTGTAATAGATAAGCATGATGGATGAAGAGATTACTACCCGATTGATTAGCTAGAAGGAACATGTATACTTATTCCTTTAGAAGAAATAGGCTTTTTCTCAAAAGAAGTCATCCCATGACTCAGTTACCGATTATGCGCTGTCTAACTTGGGAGAATCACTTGAGGAATTTATGAAAGTGATGTCTGTTGTTCTGATATCATTTAGCTGAAAGCGGAGCTAGTATGGCTAGAAAATTTACTTGGTTTACTTGGATGGAAAAAAAATTATTATGATTGTTGTTGCTATGATTGGTTTTGTTTTTGCTGCTAGTCGCTGTTTTGGTTGTGTCTAGGGGAATGAATAGTGCTATCTGTTTCTTCTAAGTTGATTCGAAAACCTCTTTTTTAAGGAACATGGATCTTTTCAAGTAATAAGTTCTTTAGATCTTAGCTGCGAGGGGTAGAGCTTCCTTTTGTTAAGACAATTTCGTTAAGAGGTTTGAGATGAAAATTTTATTTGGCATAATAGCTCTTGTTTGGAGACGATATCGAAGAGGATTGAAGGATTTTAGGGGAAAGGGAGATACTTTATGTTAAATTAATTGATTAATTAGAAGATTAATGCTTGTAGGGACTTCGTTTCATTAAGTTTTCTTCTGTTGTTTCTTGATTTTGGTTTAATTTATCAGGTTATTACAAAAGATTATTGTCAGGAGGATTCTTCATTTCAAGGGAATTACACATATTTTGAAATTAAGACGAAGAAGATGAAGAAGCAGAAAGCTATTATATTTTAGAATACAGCGATGAAGGTGTGCTAATACCTGATATTGGCTTGTCTGCAGATCTCAATTTTGACACATGATCTTATATTTTACTAAGTTTCCAAGCACTTCTCGATGATTCAATTAGAGTTTTATGCAATCCTAGCTCTTAATGGCTCATGCAAACAAAGCTAAGGAATATTTAGTATGATATTTTTAGTAATTTACAATGCGAGGACTTACATTTCGCTGTCATCCTACGAAAATGCACATCCTTCGTTGGGTGATAATTCTCAGGTAAAATTTAACTTTTACCTAATTTGAATACTCTCAATGCTGCAAAACTAAATGAAACTAATGGATCGTTACTAGAAGAATCCTTCAGCAATTCTTCTTCTCCGAATAATTCTCCGTGGCTTAGTATGAATAACTTGTATCCATTGACTCCTTCGTTACGTTCAAGAGTACCTTCTACACTGAGCAGACTAGAGGAATATCGTTTGATGTATTTTTCACTGATTATTTTTTGAGATATTTTGTTGCTCATAAAAGTTGTTGAATCATCGTTAATTACATATTCTTATCCATCCAAGCGATAGACTTGTAGTCCCTTTTCTTAAAATTATTATTTTTCAGTCTCAGAACGCTCTTTAAGTGCACTGATAGTTTTGAATTCATTTTTTGAAGTTGGATCAATACACCAAAAAGATTTACTTTTCTTAGATGTTTATCCTTTTTCATAAAGAGATTTATGATAAAGGCTACTTTTTTCGAATTTAAGTTCATCAAACCCATCAGTAGGTTGCTCACCTTCACCAAATTTGGCTTTGATTTCCTTTAACTTTCTTCTTTCTTTTTCTATTTTCATCGTCGGATTCATACTAAATTCTATTTCTCCTTCTTTTATAAAATACACTTCATTTGCAATATCTCCTTCTTTGAACACATCCGATCCGATTTATAAATTCACTTCTGTAGCAAATCGAAGGCAATGCTCCACGAATTAGCGAGGGAAAAATCTATCAAAAAAACAATAATATTTTTTAAGCAACTTAACTGTGAGTTACAAAAACTAAATTACTTGAAAAGATCGCATCCAGTCATTTCAATCACTTCCTCGAGGATTTTAGTCTGTTTTAAAAGACACAGATTATGCCGTTTTTTTATGAATCATTTCAACTTGATATTTGATATTTTCATGTTACCTTTTCAGATAGATATTTTGTGAAAATATCAGCAGGAATAGTTGCACAATGAGTATTCTTCTTAGTTACAGCTGAAAAACTATACGAAGACCTGTATCTGAGATCAGTGTCACCAAAGAAATCAAATGTCCGCAGAGTAATGAATTCCTCTTAAAAAGGATACTTTTCTTCAAACGTTTTAGGAAATGGCTTAACTGGCGCTTTGCTTGGTTGCCCAGGAATATGAACGGCTTCTCTTTCTTTCTTCCCAATAAATTTGATTTTCTTAAAATGGTCAGGCTCACGTGGAGTCTCCCTTTGAATAACATTACTGAGAATGCATACTTCTCCTTCCATGATAATATAAACTTTCTTAGCGATTTGACTTTCATCGAAGATCTTGGAATTCGTTCGAAAGAACTCGCAGCCCATAACTTAAGCGATTTCATAAAGAACCTAAGGGCGATTTACTAGATCTCTCTCGTAAAACTAATAGAACTTCGTTTATTAGATGGCTTGGACAACTTTTTAGCAGTTTTCCTTTGAGCGAGTTCGGATTGGCGAGTTCAAAATTTCAAAAAAAAGTTCAATGTTTTCATCGAAAGAACCTCCATCAAAATCTCCTCCTTGCGTGCCTTTGCTAAGTCCTTTGCTTTTTTTCGAAGATTTACTCATATTTTCTAGTTAATATAATTACTACTATTACTGTCTCGTTGACTTTGTGTTAAATTAACGCAGGTTGTTTCTTTCTTTTGCTAGTGGTTTTATTCCCTATGAAGCAATGAGAATATTTTCTGTAATAAAGTGGTTATTTTTTTGAGTAAAAAGATTGATAAAAATGCTGGCTATTTTGGTAGCATAACTCTTCAAGAGATATCCTTACTTGGCTTATAATCTAATGATAATAGTTTTTTTATGTTCACTTAAGACAACAACAATAAAGTAATTGGATGACAATATTCTGCAAATTGTAGCAAAAGTAGAGTAATTTTAGACTGAATAATGTCCCAAATAAAAGAATATTTTGAAACTAAACAGACAGTAAGTTAATATCCAAACAGCAAGTCTACCTTTGAAAGTGAAAACATTATAAAAAACAATAAAAAAGTTGAAATGTTGCAACAATTCATCTCATGGAGTTAAATTAATACTGCTGTTGCTATTGTTGTTGTTGTTAAAGGGTATTATTATTCTAATTGGATGCCCTATTTTGAGTTGCTTACATTTAAGGCATATGATTCATTCCCAGTTGCTGCATTTAAACTTGATTGCTGCTAATATCTTGTAAGTTTTGTTGGTAAGTTTCTTCAAAATCAATCTACGCTAAACTACCATGTTCTTCCTTTATTCCTTCATTCTACCATAAATCTGCAACTGAACTAGGTCGCATTGATCCATATCCTTACTGGGCAGTCTGCGGGACTACTTAAGGTGAGTAATAACCATTTTGAACGTGCATGTATCCAGTTTAATCAAATGCATTTTAGCTTGATGGCAAATTGTAAAAACTTTAATTGGCAATTGGAGGATTATTATCAAAATCATTTGGAAGATGCTGGAAAAGTTAATTTTATTGTGATTGCTACTGCTGCTACTGTTGTTGCTATTGCGCATTGAAACTGTTTTGTTTCTTAATGTGATGATTTAGATCACCTTCACTCATGGACTGCATGATCTCATGACTCTACAGTTATCCTTCCATGTCCTCTTGTTTTACACTTGAAAATTAATGCGGATACATTGGCCCATTGGTGTAGCCTTGACCTTGCTCAAATCCGAGGCTCTCTTGTCTTGTGAAATGTGCTTTCTGCTGTTGCGGCTGTTAATTTAGCAAAGAGTTCGGAGGAATCTGTTAAGGTTGCATTTACTGCTGCTAGATTTATTGCTATTAATACAAGATTTACTGCTATTATTGCTATTATTGTTTCTAATTCTACTGATTCTGCTATTGAATTTACTAAAACTACTGCTACTTTTGCTGTTTTTGTACATATTACTGCGATAACTATTGCTATTATTCTAAATTCTACTGTTGCTGCAGAGATAGCTACTGGTAACCTTGATTTTATTCAAATGCAGGATCAGGATTGATTTAGCCTTAAGATTGATTATAATAAGGTAGATATTAAGGATTATTGATATTATTGTTATTGTAAGAATTTGGTATTTTGTTATGACTCGGAGGCGTAACAGGATGACTACGAAATGAGTCCGGATAGTGCAATTTAAGAATATGCTTAATCTGAACTAGCGCTTCAGGCATGGAAATACGTTCTTCTTCTTGGATTTACAGCATCATCGATATTAAATGCTTTATGTCATTTGTGAGAGTCAGACTCTTTGGAAATTCCAGTGGTTCATTGAGAATCTTATCGAGCAGTTCAGTTGTGGAAGATTTTGTTGGAACAAGCCATGGTAGAGTGCCAGTCAGAATCTCATAGAACATTATCCCCAGACTCCAAACATCACATTTGATGGAATACTCCGCGCTCTTTAAGATTTGTGGCGACATATAAAAAGGCGTACCCACTGTTGTCTGCAGCATCGCTTTTTCTTTATTCTACTCGACAAGCTTGCAAAAACCAAAATCTGCTATTTTCGCAGTGCCCCCGCTGATTAGCACATTCGCGGGTTTTAAATCTCTATGAAACACACTTTTATCGTAAAGATACTTGCATCCTTCGATTAGCTGATGAAAGAGAATTATAGCATTCTTTTCTTCAACTCTATGGAATTGTTTCTTGATCGTTTCAAGATCACCGCCTTCGCAGTATTCCATGATGAAATAGTAGTTATTTGGAGTCTCAGAATAATCATAGAATTTCACAATATTTGGATGGTCAAGCTTCATCCAGACTTGAACTTCATTGAATAATGCTCTTAAGAAAAATTCTTATTTTTCTTGTGGGTTTTACGCCTGCATTAGCTTCTAAATCAACTATTGCTTCTGAATGATCTTGCAAGCATAAATTTTCTACTCGCCCTTCTGCATCGCTACGTAGGTATTCGCAAAACTACCCTAAAAAAACATCCCAAAAATAAGCTCAAAGAAATAATCCTCCTAATAAAAATCCTTTACCTCTCCAAGAATATGATTCTTAACAATATAGATCTTCTCATTTGATGGCGGGATCGTCACCATTTTGAGATCAGCAACATTGTCAAATTTGTTAGCTGGTGGAGTCCTAACTTGCTGTGTAGATGCTCCTAGAGGTTGCTGTTGTTGTTGTTGAGTTTGCACAGAATTCGATTAATTTATTAGATTCTATCTCAACAAAGGAGATTGCTAAGGATAACCATAATTATTAGCTAGAGCTCCCTGATCATGCATTTATTGCACCGGATTCTGTTGCATGTTATTTATGACATTCGCGTAATACTGCTATTGCTATGGAGGAGGAGATTATATCGGTTGTCGGTATTAATTTTATTAACTCATAGCATCAACGCTATTGCTGATTCCTCTGATTGGTTCTTTTGACTCTTGAGGAATCTGCTGTTGTTATGGAAAAGGCATATTCTAGAATTGATTCATCATTTTATTTGCTCGTCGTTGCTGTTCGATAGCGTAGAGTTCCTACTACGATGAAGTAAGCTACTGTTGTTGTTGTTGTTGCTGTTAAGGAAATGGGATAAGATTGTTTGGATAGTTGTTTTAAGCCATGCTTTTATGAAACAAAAACTCTTTCAGAATTGGTTTGAATAGTTTAATGCGAGTTGCTATTTAAATTGTTCGAAGAGACAATACACTACTTTATTTTTCTTATTTCTTTAAAAAGGAGAAGTTAATCGCGATTTGAATCAACTTAAATTTGTTAATGCGATGATTGCACAAGACACAAGAATCACAAAAACAAAGGAAAAATTTGATGGGGGAAAAATAAACTTTATTTTGTTCAAGCCAACTTGACGAAACAGAGAGAAAGAGAGAGAGAGGGGTAGACATTTGTGCAAATAGCGTTATGAGATTCTTTTGTTAGCTTTTGTTAGGCTTTCAACATAGGATTATTAGAATCTCATGGGTTATTATAATAATGATTTTACCTTTCAGAAATTAAACAATATTGAGAGAAAGAGAGATAAAAATATTGATTCAAAGCGCTTAGATAAAGTCAAAACAAAACACACTCACACACACACAAGGCAGAAACAAATACAAATGGAAGAAGAGAAACAAGACTGGACGAAAACAGTCGATTACAAGATGATAGATAAAAAATATTACATAAAAAAGCATATCCTCGGAAAAGGCAATTTCGCTGAGACATATTTAGCTACTAAAGTCGACGACTAGCGACAGATATTAGCTTGCAAGATGATTGCGAAGGCGTAAATCATGGATAGGCTCAAACGAGTACCAAATCCAGAAGAACGAAAGAAATATATTATTGAAGCACTCAAGAATGAAGTCAATCTATGGAAGTAGCTTAGCCATCCGAATATTGTTAAATTCATTGATTTTTCAGAGACGAGTAATAATATTTACTTGTTTCTGGAATACTGCAATGGTGGAGATTTAGATAAACTCATCAAATCACGTGGGAAACTCTCGGAGAATGAAGCCTTGCGATTATTCTAGGAGATCACTGCTGGATGTGTAATGTTATATGAGCGATCGATTATTCATAGGGATCTGAAACCAGAGAATATTCTGATTCATAATGGCTAAGCTAAAATAGCTGATTTTGGATTTGCAAAAGTAATCGATATTGAAAAGAGAGATGAGGCTGCGATAAATACTTCTGTTGGGACTCCATTTTATATGGCGCCGTAGATTATCAGTGGGAAGGTGTACTCGATTAAATGTGATGTTTGGAGTCTTGGGATTATGCTGTTTTAGACACTTTATGGGACTGTTCCATTTTCGGATACGATTAGTCTCGATTGTCTAGCTGAGAAGATCAGCTTAGGAGAGATTCTTTATCCTCCATCTGTTATGATTTCAAATGAAGTGAAGAGTTTAATTTAGAGGATGCTCAAAGTTGAAGAGAAAGATAGAATCTCTATTACAGAGGTCAAAGCGATAATCGATGAGCTTTGTTAAAATCAAATGCTGATTGAAGCAGCCAGCACACACAAAGAACAATGAAATTTGACTTTAAAGGCTGTTGTTTTATTTGTATGTTCAACACTTTTCACTAATTTGTTATTAATATGTCTTTAAAATAAAAAATAAAGGTTAGTTTAAGTGCATTGTTATTGGTAAATACTTTTAAATATCTGGTATTTGTCTGTCTGTCCTAAATTTAAGAGCGCGGGAGAGAGCGCGTTTAACTTTTTTGTATTTTGAAGTTTGATTCGTTCTAGAAACGATTTGGAGAGAGTTGATAGATTTCTTTGATAATAAACGATCAATTCTTGACCTGCTGTCGCAATATTACAAGACTATTTTTGTATCTTTCAATTCTCAGCACATACATACATATCAAGAGGCTAACATCGTCCTAGTTAAATCTCCCAAGATACACACAAAAGAGTTTCTTTTAAAGAAGTTTATGAGCCAACAACAAGCAACAACCTCCACCATCTTTAGCACTTCGTCTTGCTAGCGGAATCATCAGGATTCACTTCTTTACAGTGATATAACTGATCGAAGTGGTTTAGAGCTTTCTCCGACGACTCCATAGGATCAAATCAAACAATAAAGTTAAGAAGGAAGTGGATCATTTATTTTTACCTCATCTTGCTTTCACACAAGTAGTCCATTTTCTTTCATTTCGCAAGAAAAATAACATTTGGATTTATTAAACACTGTTTCAAGGGGCAAAATAAAGCTTGAAAGATAAGGATGAAGATGAAGATAATTAGGAAGATCATCCAAAAGGAGAAGCATAACAACAATCTGTAAAATTCAAACATAAATACTCATAGTTGATGGCACACGAATAAATAGAATCCAACCACGAATCTCTTGTTGGTGAAAATGAATAAGATTATTTTTCAAGAGACAACAATTCCAAGGGAACTTACTCTTCGAGAGTCAAAGATCTTTTAATGCGCCCAGAGAAATCTAATGAAAACGAAGGATTTGAATAATCTGTATTGAGGCTGGACTTATCGGGGAGGTCACTCACAATGATATCTCCTCTGTCGCAATACACTCATCTGACACACCTTAATTTGTCGAACAACAGAATAGCAGTCATCGAGAATCTGGAACG
>Ga0302271_10000866_pt1 | contig 29818 bp, 27 predicted proteins | sample III_Bog_N1_1_FD_198767 | JGI IMG/M metagenome (GOLD analysis project Ga0302271, IMG submission 198767) | Peat permafrost microbial communities from Stordalen Mire near Abisko, Sweden - III_Bog_N1_1 | ecosystem: Environmental > Terrestrial > Soil > Wetlands > Peat | place: Sweden: Abisko... | reverse complement strand
ACAAGAGCTATCCCAACAAATTCTAATACACCAGCAACTAAAGACAGTAAAAAGAACCCCAAGATTCTTAATTTTCGGCCTTTTCCATAATTTTTAATAAATTTGTGAAAGTTTTCTATAAACATAAATTTACTTTAGCATGAAATAAAATTTATGTAAGAGTTCTGTTAGAAAGAGACCACTGCAAGTCTCTAAAAAGCTCTTTTTAGAGACTTGCAGTGGTCGACCTGACAAAAGTGAGAAATAGCGGGAAATCGCACTTTCCCGCTATTTTGACACTAGACGCCAGAGACGTAGCATAAGTCCAAATTAGCAAAATTTTTGTATTTTTTGGACTTGTGCATCAGTCTCAGAAAATAAGGGACAAAACGCAATAATAAAAACATTGTTAAGAGTAATACAAAAAAAATACAATTGTTGTATAATACGCATGTAAATCAACAAAGGAGAGAAAACATGACAAACCCGATATTCAACCAAAATGTGGTAGAAAGAGAAAATATACTAGACTCAGAACCAATGACGATAAATGGTGCAATCAACAAATCTTTTGTTCTTTTTGGGATTTTACTGGCAGCCAGTCTCGTTGTTTGGGACATGTTTTTCAAAGGGTATACAGATAAAGTTGTAATGCTCGGCACTGTGGGATTTATCACAGGAATAATTTCATTCATTGTTATTATGGTTAACAGAAAAGTCATAAGCATCGCAGCCCCTATCTATGCGGCTTCCGAAGGCTTACTCCTGGGAGCAATTTCAGCTTATATAGAAAAAGCTTACCCAGGAATTGCAATTCAGGCAGTCGGACTAACAATGATGTGTTTATTTTCGATGCTCTTCCTTTATAGAATAAGAGCAATCAAATGTACAGAAAAATTCAGAAGTGTTATATTTATCTCAACCCTGTCAATCTGTGGGATATATTTAATAAACCTTCTTGGTTCGTTCTTTGGGCTACAAATCCCTCAGATATTCACTTCTAGCTACATAGGAATAGGGTTTAGCTTACTTGTAGTTGGGATTGCATCATTAAATCTGATAATTGATTTTGATTTTATAGAACGTGGGGCTCAACAAATGTTAGGCAAAACTTACGAGTGGTACGGAGCTTTCGGGCTTATGGTTACTCTTGTTTGGCTATACATCGAAATCTTGAACTTGTTGACTAAATTGAGAGATAGATAGATTTTAATTAGCAATAAATAAAATGTTTGGAGCATAATTTTAATCCGAACTTTTTTTATGGACGACAGAAGGTGCGAAAAATTCTGATTTTTTCGCACCTCACTAGCAATTTTTTTTATGTTTTTGTTTTTATAAGCATGTGAAGGTTTACCAATTATAAGTCAAGGGGACTCAATATGAATTATTCAATCGGACCGAGCTTTAAAGCCGAAATTCCAAAAGAAACAGCTGAAATTCAGAATAAAGAACAATCTACAACAGACGTAAATAGCGGTGTTGCAGAAGAATTAAAAACTTTAAAAAACGACTTAGCTAAAATCAAAGAAAACGAAGCACAGATTACTGCCAAAGATGAATATGTAAATAGAACTTTGAAAGCTGCAGGCACTGGGGCAGGCGTGAATACTGTTCTGGGATTGGTAACAGGGAATGGAGTCTCCCTATCAAATACGGCAAAAGGTGCTGTTTCGTGGGCAGGAATGACAAACTTAATGGACGCTTGGGCACAACATAAAGTAGATAAAAAAGCAGGCAAAGATGATGATGAAATAACAAAAAGCATATTGAAAACAGCTAAAACCGGTGCAATCGTCGGCTCTATTACCCTTCCTGTCATAGTAGGGGCTTATACTCGCAATGTGATTTCAAGCTTAAAAACAACCGGAAACAAACTTGGAGTAGCTATTTGCTTGCTTGGTACGGCTGCCTTGGGTGCCGCTACTACGGCTTACACCTTTGTGGGTTATAAATCTTTATTTAACGCTGGTTCTTACAGCATTGATAAAATGACAGGAAAAAATAATCCAAATAATACTGTTGAAGCGGCAAATGAAAAAATGGCAAATTTAGAAGAAAAAATTGCAACGATTGAAAACGGTTTAGCCGAAAATACAAAAAAATAATCATATTAGGACTGGATTTAAACCCAATCTACTCGGATAAAACAAAGTTCCTCGTCAGTTTCGGAGTTTTTTAACATGTGGGTTGAAACATTACCCTCTAATTCAACCTGAGAAATCACATTAGCACCATAAGCTATTTCTTTTTTATAAACGACGTCAAGGGTTTTAATCTTATGAGTAGAATTAAACTCATAAGGCAAAGCCTCAAACGCCCAAATAATGTAATTTGCATTATTCACGTGCTGATTAATATCAATATCAACAAACCTTATTTCAAAAGTCTTTTCATAATCAACTCTAACAAGCGGTTTAATTTTCTCAAACGACAAGTCATTCACCCTTTTTTGAAAATTCGGCATAAAATCAATAGTTTTAGCAAACGGCAAAATACTTTTAGTGTTAAGATCAATTAGCATCCAATTACTTGAAACACGCCCCAAACGTTTATTATTAGCCGTCCAAATTTCAAAATCACGGCTTGCAAGTATTTTAGAATAGCCTCTCGCCTCAGTATGAATAATTATATCGTCTAAATTGCAAGGATATTCGTCGAATTCCATATGATACTTAATCAAAAACCAAGCATAATTTCTGGGAAAAACAAAAGAAGGTCCAAAACCCAGCATTTCAGCATTCTCAGTCGCCATATCCTGAAGAAAATTTAGTAAAGCATAAGGTTTGAGTACTTCCCTAAAATCCATTTCAGAATACCTAATCGGATATTTTTTGGAATAGAAATATTCGCTATCTTGCATTTTAAATACGGTTTCAGATTCCATTTTATCCCCTTATAAGCTCATATAAAACTCTTTTATCAACTTGCAATCTTCTTCAATGTTAGGACTTTCGCATATCAATGCCCCTTTGGCATCAAATTTTTTCAACGCTTTCAATAAATCCTTATAATTCATATCAGACTCCTCAAGATTTAAATGATTTTTTTCACCTTTTTGCGAATAAGCAATCCCGGCAAGGTGTCCGTGGAAATTATCAAGAGCGTATTGACCAAGGCCATTGCCGATTTTTTCTAGAGAGCGACAGAAAGCATCGTAAGTGTTCTCACCACCGCCAGATCTTGCGTGAAGATGAGAAAAATCTACACAAGGCAAAACCTGCTTGAATTCTTTGGAAAGCCTGATAATTTCATCCAAATCTCCCCATTGTACCGGTTTTCCGGTGGTTTCAGGTCTTATCCAAACTTTTAAATCTTCTTTTTCTACAACTTCGATAATTCTCTCAGTTTGCTTTTTTACCCTTTCAAAAACAGTTTCTTTGTCGTTGCCAAGATAGAACGCCGCGTGGTAAGTAATACTGTAACCACCAAGTTTATCAGCCATCAAAGCCGTATCGAGAATTCTTGTGACACTGGCGTCAACTTTTTCTTCTTCTCTCGCGTTTAAATTAATATAATAAGAACCGTGAGCCGTCACAAGCATATTTTTCTCTTTGACCGCATTTTTCACAATTTCCTGAGAATCTTCAGAAATCCTTACACCATGGACAAATTCGAGCTCCATGCCGTCGAGCGACATTTCTTTTAATACTTTAAAGGCGGCATCGTAATTTTTTGGCTCGGTTCTCTGCGGCATTCCTGCTGTTAAAAAATTCAATTTATCCATTATTCAAAGACCTCTCCGACTTTTAAATTTAATATTTGAATAAAATCTCTTGATGAACCCACAAAGAAGCTACCAAATTGCAACACCGTAGGTGACAACAGGCCTTCCTGAGTTTTCACATAGAATTTATCATCCTTTACATATTCAATCGTACCGACAGGATAATCGCTTTTGGGTGCGTTAGTCACAACCTCGGCCGAATACACTCTCACCGGAGTCTTTCTAAAGGTAGTCGAAATAGTAAAAAACGGATTTAAAGCCCTTAAAAAACACTCGATTTCAGTAGCAGATTTAGCATAGTCAATAAACAAATCACCATCAGGAATATTATTTCCTACTATAAAATCGCCCTCAGCTTGCTTTAATCTAGGTAAAGCACCCTTCTCATAATCCATTAAAACTTTCAACAAAAGCTCAAGCCCGATAATATTCAATCTGTTGAATAGCGTCCCCATAGTTTCTCTTGGACTTATATCCATTTTTCTCTGAATAATAATGTCACCCGTATCGAACCCTTCATCCATAAAATGCAAAGTGACACCGGTTTGCTTTTCATTATTTATAATCACATTCGAATACGGGTTAGCACCTCTATACTGAGGCAAAAGGGAAGGATGGACATTTATAAACCCGTCTTTTAAAGACTCCAGCAAGGCACGTGGTACTTTGTAATTGAAAGAACAAACAACAGCAATATCAGCATCCAATTCTTTAATTTTATCGATGAAGCTTTCTTCATTTAAGTCGTCATATTCGATAAAATTTAGATTGCGACTCTCTACAAATTGTTTGAAATTTAAATAAGTAGCGTGGTCTTTTTTGGGACCCAAAACACCCACAATATTTACACCTGAATTTTTCAACCCGTCAAGACAAATGTAGGCCATATCTGGAATTCCAACGAATAGAACTCGTTTTTGAAAATTCTGATTATACATATTTTGACAAAAACGCTCCTAAACTAACCGCCAACAAGCAGACTAAAATACTTACAAAGACATAAAAAAAGGCTAACAAATAATGTCCCTGCTTGATTAAATCAAAAGTTTCCCAGGAAAAAGTACTGAACGTTGTGAGTCCGCCACAAAAACCGACTGTAACTGCCAATTTTACCGAATCATGGACGGATGCTCTACTCCAAAAAAGTGCAACTGCAAATCCCAGAATAAAACTTCCGATAATGTTCACCGTAAAAGTTGCAATTGGAAAATTCAAGTCGTGCATTTTGAGCAACATACTCACAAAATATCTACTTACAGAACCTAAACCTCCACCTAAAAAAATTGCAATAACATTAAGCATTTTTATACTCCTATTTTAATCTATTGATTATATGTTTTAAATCCGATTTGTGCTGGCTTAGTAATATTTATCAAATAATCTATTGCCTGATTAATTTTTTCCACTTCTGTGTTATTTTCTTTGGCATACTGCATGAAATATTTTTCCAATTCTAAAACCCTTTGAGATAATTCTTTATTAGTAAGAGCGAATTCACGTATTTTTACAAAAGTAATCATTATTTGGATATTAATTTGTATAGCTTTTTTACTGTTTAGGACACTGGATAACATAGAAACCCCTTGCTCAGTGAAAACATAAGGTAAATAACGTCGTCCGCCTTTTCCCAATTTCCCAGCTTTTGAGGTTCCAATTTGGAACCTCAAAAGATCCCATTCTTCTTCTGTCAATTGAAACATAAAAAACTTAGGGAATCTTTCCATATTTCTCTTTACTGCTTTATTTAAATTTTTTGTTTCTACTTCATAAAGTTCTGCTAAATCACTATCCAGCATAACTTTTTGCCCTCTTACTTCATAAATTAACATTTGAATTGGTATTAAAGCTTGATTCATTATATTACACCTTAATTTTAACTAAATCTTCTAAAATCTCTGCACATTCTTCAACCAAAGAAGTGCAATTCTGTTTTCTTTCAGGTGATCCAAATTCGAGTCCTGCCGTCAAAACCCTACAACAAGTAGCTTTATGATTTTTTTTAAATTCCTCAATAAATTCTTTTGCTTTGGCACGGGCAGATTCTTGGTTTCCACCCGGATTTTCTTTGCCGAAATTATAGCCCAAAACCATTTGAGCACCTGCTACAGCACCACAAATACAACCCGACGACATTCCGCCGGAGAAAGAAGTCGCCACGCTTAAAAGTGACTTTTCGCATAGACCCGCATCTATTGCTGCTTTTACAACACTCTCAGAGCAAGAATAGCCCTGTTTATAATAATTTAATGCTTTTTCTTTCATAAAATCCCCCTTTTCTTTGCTAAAATTATAGCACGAAAAAAGGTCAGACAATTCCCGACCCGATTTTCACTTTTTTCTTTTTATTTTTTATTTACCTAATATCCCATTTTTTTTTGTCTCTATTAAAAAATACGCCGGCTTTCTTTAATGCTATAGTAAAAGTAGGTTTACTCACAATAACCCCTTTTTCCGCCACGTAAGAATGAAGCTGTTCTGCACTATGTACTTTATTACCAGATTTTATATAATCTCGGCATAATCTACCGGCTTGTGCTGTTCTTGATTCTCCTTTTAATTCAGGACGTTGCTTTACTTTAGTAGCAAGTTTTGTAGATTTGGCCTTCTTGACTGATTTTGAAGTTTTATTTTGCTCAGATGACGAAAGCTCCCATATTTTTTTATCATTGTTATAAACTATTCCGGCCACTTTTAATGCGGCCCATAGCTTTGGCTTAGTTATAACAATTCCTTTTGAAGAAAGATATGTATAAAACTGTTTAGAGTGATCAACAATATCAACTGTTTTCATAAACTCGACACATAATCTGCCAGCATTTGCTATTTTATCTTCTTCCATCGCCACTTTAGAAATAGCACTAGGTGGCAATTTTATAGAATTCTTCTCTATATAGTCTATTACTATATTTAAATCTCTTAATTCATTCAATAATTGGTATCTTTTTTCTTTTGCTTGATTAAGTAAATTTTCCATTGTTTAGCATCCTCCAATTATAAATACGTATATTATTATATGCATAAAGACATGGAATATGTCAATTTAATTTTAAATATGTAACCAAAAGGGCGGGATTTTTTGATTAATCAAAAAATCCCGCCCTTTTGGTTCTATGTTATATATTTGCCTAGTTACATCCGCAAGAACAAGAACATCCAGATGCAGCTTGGTCTTTAAGCGTCGCAGCTTTGTCGGTTACTTCCCAAGGCACTTCAAAATCAGTTCTACCCATATGACCATAAGCAGCCAATTTTTGATAGAATTTACCACCGTTTTTAGCAGGCAATCCTCTTAGATCAAATTGATTGATTATCGCCGCAGGTCTCAAGTCGAAGTTATTTTCAACTAATTCAGAAATCGCATCATCTGTGATTTTTCCTGTGCCGAAAGTGTCAACAAAAACAGAAATAGGTTCGGCAACACCAATCGCGTAAGCCAATTCAACTTCACATTTATCAGCTATTCCAGCAGCTACAATGTTTTTTGCAACCCATCTTGATGCATAAGCAGCAGAACGGTCAACTTTCGTAGGATCTTTTCCTGAAAAAGCACCGCCACCGTGTCTTGAATACCCACCATATGTATCGACGATTATTTTTCTTCCTGTCAAACCGGCATCCCCTTGAGGTCCACCTATTACGAAACGGCCTGATGGATTAATAAGGTATTTTGTTTCACTATCAGGTTTCAATGCTTCATTTTCAAATACGTAGTTACAAACCAATTCAATCAAGTCTTTTCTAATAGTAACTTGAACTTTGTGATTATCTTCTTCACCATTGATACTTGGATCATGTTGAGTAGACAACAAAATTGTATGTATTCTTGACGGTCTACCATCTTTATATTCAACAGTTACTTGAGATTTACCGTCTGGTCTTAAATAGTTAACCAATCCTAGTTTTCTCACTTGTGCCAATCTATAAGCTAATTTATGAGCCAAGCTGATTGGTAACGGCATTAGTTCAGGAGTCTCATTACAAGCGTATCCGAACATAATCCCTTGGTCACCAGCACCTAGATCTTCTGTTTCTAAAGTTGAAGTGTCGGCATTATCATCACGTGTTTCAAACGCTTTGTTAACTCCGCCTGCAATATCAATAGATTGTTCATCAATACTTGTCAAAACTGCACAGGTATTAGCGTCAAACCCACCGCCGGCTTCTCCTACATAACCTATTTGTTTAATTGTATTTCTAACGACCTGTGGAATATCAACATAACAGTCAGATGATATTTCGCCACATACAAGTGCCAAACCTGTTGTAACTGTAGTTTCTGCAGCTACTCTTGATTTTGAATACTTTGTTAAAAATTCATCCAGTATTGCGTCAGATATTTGATCACAAACTTTGTCAGGATGTCCCTCAGTTACTGATTCTGAAGTGAATAAAAAGTTTTTCGATGCCATTTTTTCTCTCCTTAATTTATTTTGTAAAACATTTTTAAAAGTAATAAAACTTTCAATAGAATAATAGACTAAAAACATTTAAAAATCAATTAACGACCTAATAATTGTTCTCGGATTGTCAATAAAGACTTCACTTACTCTGACCAAAATCCTACTTCGCTCGCCCTAAACGGCATTTCGCTGGAAAAAAAGTAGGGTGCGTTAATGCCTTAACCTTGGAATTTGCTTATTATTTCTCGCCCGAACGCACCATCGTAAAATCTGTAAATATTTGCGACGGTGGGATAGTAATCCCACCCTACTTTACTATTTGTTAAATTCAAAAGTCTTACTGGAAGGTCAGGGTCGGGGTGTCTACGTGCGTAACAGTCTCACTATTGGAGATTAAAACAACTTGCGGATTATTATCATGAGCCGTGAGGCCATTTTGCTCGTTTCGCCCACCCCGCAGATGGCGGGAGTGGGGCTCAACGGCAAAAGAAGGCAAAAAAAAGAGGCTTTCGCCTCTTTAAGAAATACAACTATCTGTCAATCTCTGCGAAGGTCACTTTCGCATTCACTTTAGTCGTTGTCGTAATGTAATTATTAATACTTTGTCTTAGTCACTATTGTGGTTGATTCCAAAGGGAATCTCTAAATTTGTTTTGATTTGCAGCAGATTCTACTGACAAAGTAACGTTGCTTGGAGTAAAGATAAACACCATATCTCCAACTTTTTGTGGTTTTCCGTTAAGTGCATGAGCAGCTCCACAGACAAAATCAATTGTTCTTTGAGATTGTTCTTTATCTAAAAGGTGAAGATTTAAAACAATTGTTTTTCTATCTTTCAAGTTTTGAACGATTTGGCCGGCTTCACCGAAAGAACGAGGCTCAACAACCATTACTTCATAACCTTTATAATTAGGGTGTGCAACAACTTTCAAATCATTTTGCCTTTCATTTCTTGGCTGATAAGAATTTGAATATGATGGAGCAAGAGCTAAATTATCTTCTGTTTGGTAATCCATATCCATTTCGTCGACCATATCTTCAAATACATCATCTCTTTGTTCAAAGCCTTGTGTTAAAAACCCTACAATTGATTTAATTTTTTCTGTAACTGCCACTGATTTCTCCTTTAATTTATATCTTACTAACTAAATAATCTTCTACCTATTCTAATCATCGTAGCCCCTGCTAAAATTGCTTCTTTATAATCACCGCTCATTCCCATTGAAATCTCTTTCAATCTGCAGTCAAACTTAGTCTCTAATTCACTTTTAATTTTAACAATATCTTCAAATAAGTATTTCAAAACCTCTTTACTAACTCCAAAAGGAGCCATATTCATCAAACCTACAACCTCAATCCCTTCTAATTTTAAAACCTCGGGGAAATCGGTAAAAATCGTCTCTCTTGAAAAACCAAACTTTTGTTCTTCGCTGGCATTATTAACCTGCAATAGAACTTTTTGCTTAATTCCTCTTTTGACAGCTTCTTCTGAAACCGTTTTAGCTAATTTTAAGGAATCAATAGAATGAATAAAATCAAAGTTTCCAATCAATTTAGCAACTTTATTGGCCTGTAAATGACCAATGAAGTGAAATCGTGAATTATCTCTGATTTCCTGCGGCAATCTATTTATTTTTTCAACTGCCTCAATCACTCTTGATTCGCCAAAATCTCTCAAACCTGCTTCATAAGCTTCAATGATTTTTGTTTCGTCAAAATACTTTGTGACTGCAATGATATTCGGTGTATAATGTTCAACTGTTTTTGCGATTTCTTCTTGTAACTGCAAGAGATTTTTCTTGACTGTGTCCATACTAAATTTCCTAACTCACAAGACCTTGCTCTTAATAATGGCTTAGCCATTGTAACTCGCTCACTCGGAAATAAAAATAAATTTTTATTTCCCTCATTCACTCATAATAAGAACGTATATTAATTATATTCTATGTTCTTTGATAGGACAACTATTTGTTTATTTGGAGTTTTGCCCTATTTTGTTTTTCCTCTAAAACCATGATTAACATGTGTTTAGGCCGATTTTAATATTTCTTCATATTTGGTCACATTCCTTAATAAACTGGAAACATTATCCTTTATTGAGCATGCCCCGTCATTGGGAAATATTAAATTGTTATTTTGAACCATTTTTTGAAGTTATTTATTTGCCGGTACTTATTATTTACTCGTCTTATCTACCGAGTTGTACTAGGGTTTGCATTATATCACTGGTAGTTGTGAATACTCTGGAATTCGCTTGAACAGCACGCTGTGCAAGTATCATGTCAGAGAACTGTTTTGAAATATCAACGTTAGATGCTTCCAAACCTCCTGATTTCAGTGCACCTACACCCATTGTTCCACCAACAGTAAAAATCATGTCGCCGGTGTTTGGACCAGGCATATACAAGTTTCCACCCACAGCCACAAGCCCTTCAGGGTTAATTACATTTGACAGCTGAACTTGTAGGTTAGACGGTATTGCTACGTTTGGATTAACATTAACGTCATTACCTCTTATTATAACCCCTGTTGAAGTTGTGTATTTAAATTGGAATGTATTATCTGCAGGATTTGTTTCAATTGTCAACTTGTCACCATTTGAATAAGTCGCTTCTATTGAACCGTCTTCTGCAATTGTATAGTTTGAAACTGAAACAGCGTTATCCAAACTTACAACAGGAGAAATATTTGTCTTCCAGTCCAATGTTTTACTAGTATAAGTGTTAGTTGTGGAATCAATTTTCGCAGATGCTAGTTGAGTTGCAAGAACAAAGTTTGAAGTACCAGGTACAAAACCAAGTGATCCTGAGTGCGTACCATCTACGGTAAACTGAATTGTACCATCTGTTGTAGCATCACATTTTGCAGCGGTACCCGTACAAGCAGCGGCTTCAGCAGTCTTAGAAGTTGCAAGTGCGGTTTGAGTGTTAAAAATAGTTGTTTGATTATCATAAATAGTCGTCTGGGCTGTTACAATAGCACCTTGAGCAGCTATAATAGGATCTTGCACTGCTTTAATAGCATCGTATTGAGCCTGCGTGATGTCACCATTGGCAAGATCAGTTGCTGCTTGTGTTTCTACGCCGGTTGCCGTGTCAACAAGCCCTTGTGCAGTAGCCGCATTGGTATGTGCAGTAGCCGCGGCAGTAGAAGCAACACCTGCAGCGGTAGTCGCGGCAGTAGAAGCAACACCTGCAGCAGTCGAAGCAGCAGCAAGCTGTTTATTAATTGAAGCCGTTATCGCAGCCATACTAGAATCTGTTTTCGTATCAAGCGTTATCTCTACAGAACCAATATCTTTACCTGAAGGATCTTTCAAATTAAGAGTAAAAGTTCCGGCAGTAAGTTGAGCTCCATTCAAATCAGTTAAATTCTTGCTGAAAAAATCAGTGTTCGGTTGAACTTCGGTTACAAGTTTTTGAGGAACATTAACATTTGTAGAAGAACCTGTTGTTGCGAAAACTTGGTTCGCACCCATAACCTTGTATCCTTGAGCGTTAACCAAGTCACCATTAGCATCAAATGAGAAATTTCCGGCTTTTGTCAAATAGACTTCACCGTCAGATGATTTAACTGTAAAAAATCCGTTTCCTTGAATCATAATATCAGTATTTTTACCGGTAGCAGACCACGTACCAGAGTCAAAATTCTTTGAAATCGTTCCCACCTGAACGCCAAGACCTATTTGAACCGGATTTTTACCCCCGGTCGTTACAGTAGGAGCGTTACCTGCAGTCATCGTAGTAGAAAATATATCTTGAAATACAACATTTGATTCTTTAAAACCAACCGTGTTGATATTCGCAATATTGTTTGACACAACGTTTAACTGTGTCTGTGCTGCTGATATTCCACCCATTGCCGTATAGAGTGATTGTGACATTTTTCCTCCTTTATATCCAAATTACTATATTAATTTATTTTGAAGTTGATGACGTACTAGGTTCTTTTACAGACTGAACTAAGGAAAGCGGATATGATTTACCATCAATTGTAATGGCACTGGTAGAACTGTCAAAACTTGCTTCTGAAACAGTTCCCGAGATTGTTTTTGTAGAATCATTCGGGTCGGTCAACGTAACGTCTTTACCTACAAGTGCAAGTGTTTGCATAATACCATTGTTTGCAGTAATATTTTTATTCAATTCTTGCGTTTCACTAACTTGGGTGAATTGAGCTTGCTGTGCCAGAAACTCTTTATTATCGACAGGACTTGTTGGATCTTGGTTCTGAAGTTCTTGCAACATAAGCTTCAAGAACATATCTGCATCCATTTTTGTTGTATTTTCTGCCGTAGTTGTTTGAGCAGCTTTGGCTGCTGCTTCGGCTTGAGCTGTAGAATTTTGCATACTAGTGATTGCACTGTTTACATCTATTGATGACATAATTTCCTCCCTTTTATTTATTAAATCTTATAATCAATCTTTCCGTTGTGCGAAATCGTAGAATCAGATTCTTCTGAAACTCCAGATCCGGCACTGTTAACTATTTCTTCTTCAAAATACCCTTGAGAATTTCTTTCACCATAAGAATCCCCCGAGTTATTTGAATTATTTGAGGCTTGATGTCCTTCACTTCCAGGCTGTCTTTGCTCAAAAGAAAACATTTCATTTGATTGTTTTTCAGTTTCTGCAACCTTTACAGTAACATTGCCTACATTAACACCTTGATTGGACAAAGAACTTTTCAAGCTATCCAGGTTTTTATCCAAAAGCTCTTTAACCTGAGCATTATCAGTTGTCATTCTTGCAGTAAAACCATCTTTGCCATTAATCAATTCCAAATTGATTTTTCCCAAGTTTTCCGGTTTCAAAACTATGGTAACTCTTGTAGTACCATCCTCTTTTATTTGCTCCATTTTTGAATTTATCTGAGATAAAACATCTGTTTTGTTAATCTCTTTCGGCTGTTGAGCACCCTCAAGTTTTTTATCAAAATTTACTTGAGAATTTAAATTAGCAATATTCGCAGCATCGCTACTATTATTACCAATTGTCTCCAAAGATAGCTTAACCCCCTGTTCTTTTGCATTTTGCTGATTTAAAAGATTGCCTGAAGAAGAAGATAAAGTTTGAACACTTACAACTGTTGCATTAGTTTTGTCCAAAACATCTTGAGTCAAAGCAGTTTTTTCCAATATATCTTTTAAAACCTTTTTAGAATCAGAGCTGGTGTCAGCCTTCACTGCAACATCAGCATTTGCTTGGATTAACGGTGCTTGTGCTTTAACATCAGCAGCATTTTTTAGAGCGTTGGGATCAACCTGTGTAACATTTTTCTCAGGCTCGGTTTTCAAATTCAATAAAACTTGCTGAACTTCAGATTGCACTTTAGCTTTTAAGTTTTTTACATCCGCACTAATATTTTTTGCATCTTGAGCCAATTTGCTTAAATCAACATCTAACTTTGCTTCAGGATTATTTGCATTAACAGCTTGCTCGGTTGCCTTCGTTGACTCAGCTGGCTGTTCAGCAGTATTCGTAACTTTTGTCAATAAAGACATTGCTTGGCTGACAATAGCCTCAACCACAGGATTTGTGGCTGCTTTATCATTAACAACTGTTTCTGAATTATCAGCAGTTTTTGGTTTTTCCTCAGGTTCTTTTTTAGACTCTGAATCATCAGATTTCTTGGATACTTCATCTTTTTGAGTATTATTTTCATCTTTTTCTTTAACTTTAGGGGTATCTTTATCTAACTTGTTTTCATCTTTTTCTTTAACTTTAGGTGTATCTTTATCTGATTTATTTTCATTCACTTTATTAAAATTTTCTTTATCGACAACTTTATCGGCCGTAGAAGCATTTGAAAATTTCTTATCAACATCATAGGTTTTATTAGCATTATTAAAAACGTCATCAAAAGTAGAAGCACTATCCACATAGGTTTTTTTTGGCGTGCTTGTCTGCTCGCTTATTTGGCTAATATATGCATTTACATTTAATAAATTTTCTGCCATTTTTGTTCCTTCTCACCCATCGATATTATTTATTTTTAAACTGAAACTCTTTTGTACCTTGTTGAAGAAATATCATCGATTTCCTGTGCCTGGACATATTCAAAGTGCTGATAAAATTTCTTCTCTTGCTTTTCTTTTAATTTTTCTAAAACCTTAACTTCTTTGTATGCTTCATTAACTTCCATTTGTTTTACTTTCAGAACGCTTTTAATATTTTCGATAACTCCTTCTTGAATTTTTACGTCATTAATAATTTTTGCTAAAAAGTTTTTGTAATTCGTAATTCCAAAGATATCCAAAGCTTCATCTTTTTCGTAAATATTTTCCAGACTAATTCTGGTATTTTCTTTCTTGGACAAGAGGTTTTCGAGCTTTGTGATTTGCTTATTTAACATATCAGCAATTTTAGCCATTTCGAGTTGTTTTTCTTCAAGAAATTTTTCACGCATTCCAAGAACTGTTTGTAATCTAAACGAATATTTCTTCAAAAAGTACCTCTTCCCGAACACACATCTATTCCAAAATTATTAGTTTATAGATATATGCATACAGACAGATTACATCATGATTGGAGCATCACCATCCTCTATTATGTGTATATTTTTAAAAAAAATACTGCAACTAATTGAAGCTGAGTAAAAATCAAAACTTTCCAGCAGGGCAAGTGCATTAAAAAGGTTCAAATGCTTTAGACGTAAGATTCCTCGCCCCTTGCGGGAGAGGATAGAATTCCAAAACGAGGAACGAGTTTTAGGAGTTCTTGGTGATGGGTAAAAAGCACATGCCTATTGAGAGACCCCTCACCATTTTTCTAACGCTCGTACCTCGCGTTGAAAAATTTCCTCTCCCGCAAGGGGCGAGGTGTAAACGCTTATTATACTTTACTTTGTGTTTTTTTGAACATTGTTTTATGAGAAATTTTAATGCACTTGCCCTGATTTTTGCAGCACCCTATATTGAGAATTTTCCTTTTTAATATATGATAATCTAATAAGATTAAATTAGGATTTAATGGAGGAGATAAAGTGGGACTATTTATAACATCTTTCTTTTTGGTATTTATATCCTCGTACCTTTTGACAAGCGTACTTTCACCCAAAAAAAGTTCTGTGGGATTTAATTATGTATTCTTAATTGCCTTTGCACAAATAATTTTGACTTTTGAGACGTTATCACTCTTCAATTCTATTAAACAATTTTGGGTATTATTTTTCAATGTGATATTTCTATTAATTTCGATATTTGTTTGGCATAAAAAATCCAAACCACTTTGGTGCCCAGATTTAAAGCCTTTTAGAACACGTGTTTTTAATTCATTTAAACTAGACAAGTCTTTAGCATGGCTGTTCTTTGGGTTTTGCATCTTCATATTATCAGTAGTAATTCTATGCCTAATTATGCCAATAACCAATATGGACGCACAGTCTTATCACTTTGCGAGAAGCCTTTTTTGGATTTTTAACGGAAATTTAAATCACTTTGATATTGCCGATGTAAGAAACCTCTGTTTGCCAATAAATTCTGAAATCCTTTACAGTTGGGTCTTATTATTTACAAGAAGGGATTTATTTTTAGGCTTTTTCGCCTTTGTCGGATATTTAATTTCGATTTTTTCTGTTTATAACATCCTTGGTTTAATCGGCTATTCTACCAGAAAGAAGCTTTGGGTAATATTTATATTATCTTCCTTCGCTTCGGTAATTGTCCAAGCATCAAGTACTGAAACCGACATTATCATCGCAGGGCTTGTCACCTCCAGCCTTTTCTTATTTTGGTATGCACTAAAAAACAATGAAAAAATACCTTTATTGATGTCAGCACTAGCTTACGCCATAGCGATAGGGACAAAAACTACCGCCATAATAGCAATTCCCGGGGTTGGATTATTTTTTCTTGCCCTTGCAATATCCTATAAGAAAAAAGATTTTTACAAACCTTTGTTAAAATTTATAGGGCTGGGAATAATCTTTTTTCTGATTTTTTCATCCTATAACTACATTTTAAATTATATTCAATTCAAAAATATAATAGGCAGCCAGGGCTTAATGGAAGTTACAAAGAATTACTATGGAATAAAAGCTGTCCCCGCAAATTTTATCAAATCCATATTTTTATTTTTTGATTTCACCGGCTTCAAGTGGTCAGATTATATTGGAAAAGACATAGCACAACTAAAATTTCTTATATTAAATTTTTTCCACCTTGCACAATACAAAGATGGAATGTACTCATTAGACCTTATTCCCAACCGCTTGTTGCTAGAACCATTGATGGGTGCAGGAGTTTTAGGGCTTATAGTCTTTTTACCTTGTTTGGCCTGGTCATTTGTAAAACCTGTTTTTAAACATAAATCAAAAAAAACTTGGATTTTGCTCGGATTTGCGAGTTTATTCGTCATAAACTTACTGGTACTGTCTTATTTAATTGCTTTTATGGTTTTCAGCGTAAGATTTATAATGTTTTTTATGGTTCTATCATCACCCATTTTGTCCTATTCGTATTTAAAAGCCAAAAACCCACTAAAATATGTCATAATAGCATTTTCACTATTTTATTTAATGGCAGTCTCAACCCACTTGTGGGCAAGACCACTAAATAAAATAATTCCTTTATTGATAAAAAATCCGTCAATATTAGCACTAAAAGAACGAGCAGAATGTACTGGTTTTGAAAAAATACAAGAATACCACGATTCAACCTGTGTTTTAAGAGATTTAATTAAAACACAATACACTACGGATAACCTTATTCTAGCTTTCTTTAACACAGAGGATCCCATCTCTTTAATCAAAGAACTGTCCTTTGATGGTTACAAGATTGATTTTGCGACACTAGAAAATGCACAAAATATTGATTTTAAAAAATATAATATAGTTATTACACCTAACAATGGCCAAAGAGCGACCACGATAACAGATTATGAAAATAGAAAAAATGAGTTTAAAGTAATCAATGGCAATTTAGTAATAGTCAAAAACGACCCTGTTATGTGTTTATACACTTCAAATGCAGCGGCACCTCCTACAAAAGACGGCAAAGAACGTCCGCCCTACAAAGTACAATGTGGGATGAGTAAATACTTTTTGGAAGACAATAACTTAGAACAGTTTGAAGCCTCAGGAATTGTTCATCCAACTGACAAGAAACCCTCTTTCTATCTACTTTTCCGAAATACAAAACTGCCTTTATATATGAAACGAAACTAAACTCGACCGTAGATATCTTCGTAACGGACAATATCATCTTCAATTAATAATTCACCTAATTGAACCTCAATTATTTCCAGATTTTCCTCATATGGATTTTGAAGTGAATGCACGGCCTTCAGAGGTATATCTATGCTATTGCCTGGGCTTAGGATGTATTCTTTGCCTTCTAATATAACTTTCGCAAGTCCTGAAAGCACAACCCAATGCTCGCTTCTATGATTATGCGACTGAACGGAAAGTTTTTGGCCTTCGTTTACGTGAATTAATTTAGTTAAAAAGCCACTTGCCTGTGCTAAGACAGTGTAAAAACCCCAAGGGCGATAAACTGTTTTATGAACCAAATGAGTACTATCATTTTGCTTTTTAAGCTTATCATAAATCTTTTTAACTTCTTGAGTTTTATCCTTTTTACATGCCAGAATAGCATCATCAGTTTCAACCAAAACCATATCTTCTAAGCCAATAGTGGCAACCAATTTTGATGAAGAATAAACGAAAGAATTTTTGGACCCTTCGTCCAAAACATGTCCTATAATAACATTATTATGTTCATCTTTTTTACTCATATCATAAATAGACTGCCAAGAACCCAAATCGTTCCAATCACTTTGCATTTTTACTAAAGCAATTTTATCAGATTTTTCCATTACGGCATAATCAATCGAAATACTTGGCATTTTATCAAACAAATTGTATTCAATATTATCGGAATTTGAAAAATCAAATTCATTCATAACGTTAAAAATTTCAGGTGTTAATTTTTTGAGCTCTTCTATCATAACGGAAGCTTTAAACATAAATATTCCGCTGTTCCAGAAATATGTTTTTGCATCAATGTATTTTTGTGCGGTTTTTTCGTCAGGTTTTTCTACAAATTCTTTTACTTTAAATCCATCAAGAAGAGGCTCTTTTAATATATTTATATAGCCATAGCCTGTTTCAGGGTAATTTGGTTGAATGCCGAACGTTACGATGTAGCCTTCTTGAGCCAATTTTTCGCCTTTTTTTACGGTCTGCATAAATTCTTCATTATCTTCTATCAAATGATCTGATGGAACGACTAAGATTACAGGGTCTTCGGCAGTATTTTTTTGTTGAATATATTTGGTAGCAAGTGCAATCGCAGGAGCCGTATTTTTGCCCAAAGGTTCAGACAAAACATTAACCTCATCAGACAAGCCCTCAAGTTGCGATTTCACGTTGGAAACGTGTTTTATATTTGTAATACTGACAATATTTTCAGCCGGCATAAAATGTTTTAGTCTCACAAAAGTTGATTGCAAAAGACTTTTATCTGAATTCAAATTCAAAAGTTGCTTTGGATACAATTCTCTTGATAATGGCCAAAGCCTACTCCCAGAACCACCTGCTAAAATTATTGCATACATATTTTATACCTTTTCTTTTATACGACCATATAATCATATAATAAAAATTAGAAATGTAAATAAAATCAAAGCAGTGTTAGATAACCAGTTAGGCTATCTTTAAGAATAAACTAGCAACTTTTTTTTTCACGGGTTTTATAAAAACATCATAATAATTACAAAACGAAAGGAAAATTATGCTCAGCAGAATCCAACCATCAATTAACTATTCTTACAAATCAAATTTATCAAGCCGACCTAGTGCTGTCTCCGCTCAATATCGCCCACAAGCCAAACAAATAACTTTTGGTGATGGAGACTGTGTAAGTACATACGATTATGAAAAAGCAATGCGTGACCTGAAAAACAGTAAAACACCAATAGAAGGTGAAACTCCAGAAAACGCTTTCAGCAATTTTTACAAAGCTATAATTAAAAAACTTTCATCGGTTTCAGCTGAAGAAGACTCTAAAATAGCGGCTCATGGAAAAGCAAGCCGTGATTATGATGTTGTGAGTAACATCCCTATATCGGAAGAAAAATATGTAAAATCAATGTCCGGATTTGTCAGACAATATGGAACTCAGCCAAAAATTTCCGACTCAGGGACTGCTATTGGAAATCATATAACGAACGTCATGGGCATCCCTAAATCAAAATGGTGGCAGAGTACTGAATTCGACAAACTCAAGACTATGATGAGTATAACATACGATTATCTCAAAGAAGGCCTCGTATCTATTAAAAGTCTAAAATAAATCTAATATTATAGAAAAAAAGAGAGACCGCCTTTTAGGTGGTCTCTTTTTATATTAAACTTTTTATGGCTGACCCAATTTTTCAATCAAAGATTGAGCGGCATTGAGAAGCGGATCTATACTCGGAGAATATGGCGGAGCGTAAGTTATATCATCACCAAAGAAATCATCCACGGTAAGCCCCGACAAAAGCCCTGTGGCAAGTGTGTTTACTCGCTTGTCCGCATCACCTGAGCCAATAGCTTGTGCACCAAGAAGTTTTCTACTTTTTCTATCAGCAATAATCTTTATTGTAATATTTTTAGCACCCGGCATATAACCAACTTTATCTTTTTTGGTCACGGTGGCACTAACTGGGTCAAATCCTAATTTTTTTGCTTGTTTTTCAGTTAAACCTGTCATTGACATAGTGAAACCAAAATATCTGGTAACAGCAGAACCTAAAATGCCGTCAAAATCTTCTTTTTGACCGCTTATATTTATAGCAACAGCACGACCTTCTTTATTGGCGGTGGAACCCAATGGAACCCAAACAGGAGTTTGAGAAACTATATGCGTTTTTTCGGCACAATCTCCACAGGCATAAATGTCTTCAATATTGGTTTGCATATTTTTATTCACTTTAATTGCACCGGTTTCACCCAATACAATACCTGCATCAACTGCAATTTGTACATTTGGCCTTACTCCGGCCGATATCAGAACAAAATCCGTCTCAAATTCAAGCCCGTTTTTGGTTTTCACACCCGTGACTTCGTCGTTTCCAAGGAGTTCCGTTACCGCATCAGAATTAATTATTCCGATATGTTCTGAATCTCTTTTTAAAATATGGTCTTTGATTAAATCTGAAATATCATCGTCAAAAATAGACATAATACGAGGAGCAAATTCAACCATAGTAACCTTTAGCCCTTGTTTGACAAACGCTTCCAACATTTCAACCCCAATATACCCCCCACCTACAATTGTTGCGTGTTTGGATTTGAGAGCTTTTTCTTTAATATTAATTCCATCCTCGATTGTTCTTAAAGTGAAAACATTTTTAAGATTTACATTTTTAATCGGAGGGATTATAGGGTAAGCACCTGTTGAAATGACCAATTTGTCATAATCAACGACTTTTTCTTCGTTTTTTTTTATATCCAAAACAACAATTTGTTTTTTCTCAGGCATAATTTTTGTAACCTTGTTCAAAAGATGAATGTGGATATTCTGGGCTTCAAATTCTTCGGGGCTTCTTACCAAAAGCATATGGTAGTCGGCGAAATTACCTTCAACATAATACGGCAAACCACAGGCCGAATAAGACACATGTGTGTCTTGAGTATAAACATTTATCTCAGCATCCGGCATAAGCCTTCTTGTCTTTGCTGCCGCTTTCGCACCAGCGGCCGTGCCGCCTATAATCACAATTTTTTCCATTTGTTTATTATAAGTGATAAGTTTTATTTTGCAATAGACGAAAGGGTTATGAGTGAACTACAATAATTTTTTTAAGAAATTCGGCAGGGCAAAACGTGCTTTGTGGTACTCTTTGTTGTAAATTTTACAAGTCTTTGTAACCGCTTCGCATCTTCTTTCATCAATGTAGGAAAGAGGCTCAACTTCCTCAGAACAAAACGCCCAAGCCCAATATCCGCCTGGATAAGTCGGAACTGGAGAAGTGTAAGTTGAGGTAATTGGAAAAACTTTCTTAAGTAGAGAATACATTTTTTTGATTTCTTCTTTATTTACTACAGGAGACTCCGATTGAGCGGCAACAATTCCGCCTTTTTTCAAGGATTTTTTTACGTTCGTGTAAAATTCTTCTGTAAAAAGACCTTCCCCAGGACCCATAGGATCGGTACTGTCAATTAAAACTATGTCAAATTCGTTTTCTTTGTTTTTTATATATTCAATCGCATCTTCAACCAAAATTTCTACTCGAGGGTCATCAAGCTTACCAGCTATGGTAGGCAAATATTTTTTGCAAACGTCTATTACCATTCCATCTATTTCGCAAAGTACAACCTTTTCAACCGTGTCGTGTTTCAAAACTTCTCTGACCGTTCCGCCGTCACCACCGCCGATTACAAGAACCGATTTAGGGTTTTTATGAGAATTCATCGGGATATGAGATATCATTTCATGATAAAAATACTCGTCGCCTTCGGTTGTCATCATCAAATCGTCAAGGGTTAAAATTTTGCCCAAAGTGGAATCACTATCAAGGATTTCAACTTTTTGGAATTGAGATTGTTGTGAAAACAAAACTTCCTTGATTTTTATTGCTATACCAAAACCCGCAGGGGTAATCTCTTTGTAAAATTGTTCAGCCATTTATTTTTTCTCCTTTTGTTGTTGGGCTGATAAGCCCAACCTACTTTGCTATTAATTGTGTTGTAGGTCGGGCACACTTGCCCGACAACAATTATACTAAGGTATTTGACAAAATATGGAAGTGAAGGTGGAAAATCACCTGTCCTTCCTCTTTTCCTGTATTTACATGTAATCTGTAAGATTTTATGTTCAATTTTTCGCAAACGACTTTAATCCCTTTTAACAGTTCTGCCATAAGTTTTTCGTCTTCTAAATCGTTAAAAGTTTCAATATGAACTTTTGGAATAACCAAAACGTGAACTTTAGCCTTCGGGTGCAAATCGTTTATTGCAACCAAGTAATCATTTTCATATAAAAATTCAGTTGGTATTTCTCCGTTTACTATTTTGCAAAAAATGCAATTTTCAGCCATTATAATCCTCACAATTGGTGCATAAATGCACCCTACAATACTCAGAAAATTATAGCATAAAGCAACAAATTTTTAACAAACCAAATAACTTGGTGCTTATGACAATAATTATTTAATTATTTAATTCCTCTTGTTCTTTTTTTTGCTGTTCACGAGCTTGATTAGCCTGATTTACAGCATCATTTACAACGTTATTTACATCACTTTGTTTTACGCTAGTGTTGGTTTTGGGATTTGTATTAAAGCTAATCGAAGGTGCGAACATCCAAATTACAGCTGCAATAATTAAAACAATTAATATATTCCACATATAAAATCACCTCTTTATGTTTTTGAATTAAAAATAAAACTCGATTAAATTATAACACCGATTTTAATTCTTCCAATAATTTTGCGGTAGCTTCTTCAGGCTTGATTGTAACCATTTCACCCGTTTTTCTTACTTTAAATTCAACTAATCCCTCTTGAATGGTTTTTCCAACTGTAATTCTATAAGGAAAACCAATCAAATCGGCATCTTTAAATTTCACACCCGGTCTTTCGTCACGGTCATCAATGACAACCTCAACGCCTTTTGCTAAAAGCTCTGCGTAAAGCTCGTTTGCAACTTTCATCTGAAGCTCGTCTTTTATATTTACAGGAACAATAATAACCTGATAAGGTGCGATTTCAACAGGCCAAACAATTCCATTTTCGTCATGGTATCTTTCTACAGCAGCTGCAGCTGTTCTGGAAATACCAATACCGTAGCAGCCCATCACATAAGGTTTTTCCTTACCATCAACATCAGTAAATACAGCTTTCATTGGTTTAGAATACTTTGTACCTAATTTAAAGATATTTCCGACTTCAATTCCCCTTGTTACATTCAAAGGTTCACCGCAAATTGTGCATAATTCGCCTTTTTTAACAAGTCTTATGTCATAGAATTCTTTTCTTTCAGGTATATGAGTATCAGGATTTGAACCAAAATTGGCACCTACAAGGTGTTTGTCCGTTTGATTACAGCCCACAACGAAATTTTTCATATCTTTAACCGATTCATCTGCCATAATTCTAACCCCGGAAATCCCAACCGGACCAATAAATCCAGCCTCTGCATCAAATCCTTTTTCTATCATAAGTTCTTTGATTTCGACTGCGGATGCTATCCTTAAATCATTTGCCCGAAGTGCGTTTTTCAGCTTTGTTTCTTCAATTTCTTTATCCGCACGAACAAGTGCTAAGATCGGCTTGTTATCAGCGATATAAACCAAAGTTTTTAAAATCACGGAAGGCGGAACTTTCAAAAATTCAACCAATTCGTCTATTGTTTTTGTATTTGGGGTATCAATAATTTTAGCCTCAGGAAACCCGCCATCAACAACCGTTTGAGGCAATTTTGACACTGCATGGTCTGAATTTGCTGCATAATCGCATTTTTCGCAGTAGAAAACGTCGTTTTCCCCTGCGTCAGTGGTTGTAATTACCATAAATTCATGGCTTAGACTTCCACCGATTGCACCTGTGTCGGATTGAACCATTTTAGTCTCTAATCCGCATCTTTTAAAAATGGTTTTGTAGGCCTGTGCCATATTTTCGTACTCTTTGTCAAGTCCAGCTTCATTCACATCAAAGCTATAGGCATCTTTCATAATAAATTCACGCCCTCTTAAAAGCCCAAATCTCGGTCTAATTTCATCTCTAAATTTGGATTGAATTTGGTATAAATTAACGGGCATTTGTTTATAAGATTTTATCCCGTCCCTTGCAATGGCTGTAATAACTTCTTCATGCGTAGGTCCAAGACACATTGAGCGGTCGTGGCGGTCTTTTAGCCGCATAAGTTCTTTGCCGTAAACATCCCATCTGCCTGATTCTTCCCACAATTCCTGAGGCTGTACAAAAGGCATCAAAAGCTCCTGAGCTCCAGCTTTGTCCATCTCTTCTCTTACTATATTTTCTATTTTTCTCAAAACTTTCCACATCAAAGGCAAATAATTGTACACTCCGCTTGTAAGTTTTCTTATATAGCCTGCTCTTGTGAGCATTTTGTGTGAAGTTACCTCGGCATCCGCAGGGAACTCTCTTAGGGTCTGTACAAAAAGTTTTGACATCTTCATAATTGCCTTCTTTCTCCGTTGAGCTGTGGCGAAACGTGAGAAATGGCCTCACGGCTTGCCAAGATTATTCGGATTTTTCATTGTCTCCAATAGTGAGACACCTCAACACGAGATTTTAGTTCTCGCACCTTACTAGATTGTATTACTATTACTAAATTGTTTTATTAGCGGCTTACCAGAGTTATGCACTCGCTATTTTTCGCTAATGAACGAACATCTATCTTATTATTTTTACTCTGCTCGCACCTCTTTTGCTACGAGATTTTATTACTATCAGGGTGGAAAGCCCAGCCTATTAATTTTATCACGAAAATTATTTTTGAAGTGCCAAAAATTCGTCCAGCTCGGATTTAACCAATTTGGGTGGAAAAGAAAGGGCTTTGTAATTTTTCAATGTGTGCTTGAGTGCTTTTTCATACCCTTTCATATTATTTTGAAGCTTATACAGCTGGGCCAAAATATAATACAAATCACCCTCGTAAGGATTTTCACTGATTGCATTTTGAATTTTATTGGTTGCCTCATCAACACGGCCTAGTTTAATAAGCACTTTTGAATAAATCTTGTACGCTTCTATATCTTTTGGATTTAGTTGAAGAGTTTTTTCCAAATATTCAAAGGCCAAATCCAACTGGCCTAAATCAAAAGCAATAGAACCTAAGTTAAAATATGCCCAACTGTAGTCAGGGCAAAGCTCAATAACTTTTTTATATTTGTCAATGGCTGAATCTATATCCCCTTGCTTTTTAAAATAAAATCCCAAATAGAAATGAGCGAAAACATCATTATCGTTAAGCTTAGCTGCTTTTTTAAAGCATCGAATTGCGAGCTCGTCTTCGTCTTTTTTCATAAAGCAAATTCCCAAATTAAAAAAACTATTAGAATCGTCCTCGTCTGTTGCCAAAACTTTTTTAAAACAAGAAATTGCCTTATCATATTGCTGTTTTTCTATATAAACAAGCCCTAAATTGTAATAAAAATCTGTTTCTTCAGGAGAAATTTTTATTGCTTTTAAATAAGAATGTTCGGCGGCATCAAACTTTTTTAATTTTTCATAAACAATCCCAATATTATAAAAAAGACTTGCATCATCGGGGAAAACACCAACCAAAAATTGAAACTGACCTAACGATTCTTCATTAAATCCACTATCCAAAAGCAACACGGCAAGATGGCGTCTTGCTTGAAAATTTGATGAATCTTCTCTCAAGATTTGTTGAAATTCTTCTATTTCTGCTAAATTTGACATTTTTATCTCAAAATATGGTTTTAACAAGATAATTATAGCACATTAATATAGTAACTACTCACCGATATTTTAATAGGTATAAACTGAGTTTAGCAAACATTTACCCTCGCCCCTTGAGGGAGAGGGCTGTTTTCAATGTGAGCAACGGCTTGCGAACATTAGAAAACAGGGTGAGGGGTAAATGTAATATTTGCAAGCCTTTAGACCCCTCACCATTTTTCTAACATTCAAGAATTAAAATTCTCTCATGTTGAAAAATTTCCTCTCCCTCAAGGGGCGAGGATGTGTGAATGCTTATTGCTAAAGAGTTTTAGCGGCACTTGATTTCTGCTGACCTGTTACATATTTTAAGCCATGTATTATTCAACTAAAAGTTCTCGGTTTTTTTTGAGTATAATAAAACAATGGAAAAAATTAAACCGACATTCTTTTATACAGTCTTGTTTTTATTTTTTGTGGCTTTTAGTCTGACAGCCTCGGGATATGATTATGACCTATGGGCAAGATTAATCGCAGGAATGGGCTTTGTTCAGACAGGGCACGTCCTCAAAGCAGATTTTCTATCCTACACTCCCACTCACATATGGTTTGACCATGAATGGGGCAGTGGGGTGATTTTTTATTTGACCCAACACCTATTTTCAAGCACGGGTTTGATAATTTTACAATCTGTTTTGGTTTTCTCTATATTTTTTATTATTACCAAAATTATTCAGCTAAGAGGAATCAAAACCACCTCTGCCTACAATTTCCTGTTTTATTTCTTCGCTTTCACTTCAATGTGTCCAATAATTAACGAACCAATCCGTTGCCAAATGTTCAGTTTTTTATTTTTTACACTCTTTTTGTATATTTTAGAGTTATCGAGAAAGGGCGAAAACAGACCGCTTTGGATTCTTCCATTTTTGATGATTTTTTGGAATAACCTCCATGGGGGCTGTGTTTCAGGCATTGGGCTGATTATTATTTATATTGTCGGTGAGTTTTTGAACAAAACTCCTATAAAAAAATATATTTATGTTTTAATCCCAACCGTTCTGGTCTTAATAATTAATCCATGGGGGCTTGATTACCTTAAATTTTTGGCAACCGCAGTAACTATGAAACGCCCTGATATTTTGGAATGGTGGGGGCTTTTTTCAAAATATTTCTTGTTTGAATATACAAGACTTAAATTCTTTATGTTAGTGCTTCTTTTGACAGAACTGTTTCATTTGAAATCATTTTCTCTTAAAAAAATGGACAAAACCAAATTTCTCGTTCTCATAGCTACCTTGTATTTGGCAATCTCTCACGTAAAACTGATACCGTTTTTTGTAATTTCTACAGCTTGTTTTTTATATGACGACTTTTATACAGTATTTAATCAAATAATAAAAAATATAAGAGAAAAATTAAACATAAAAACCCCAGCTTTTATAAATATTTTTGTATTTACAAAAGAAAGTCTGGTATACGGAATCATAATAATTTTTATTCTTGCAAACATTAAAGCAAAAGCGTTTGAACCAATTGTAAACGAGTATAAATACCCAATAAAAGAAATCGAGTTTGTAAAAATAAATCACATAAAAGGCAATTTGTTGATTGATTTTGGGCAGGGAAGTTACGCCAGCTACAAATTATATCCCGACAATCTTATTTTTATGGACGGGCGTTACGAGGAAGTTTATTACGGCTATATGGTTCCTTTAATGAAGAAATTTTACCTTATGAACCCGGGCTGGGACGAAATATTAAAAAAATATCCGCCTGATGTTATGGTTATAGAAAAACATTATCCAGTCTACAATGTTTTAAAAACTGAAAAAGATTGGTCTCTGGTTTATGAGGGGAATCTTTTCGGTGTTTTTGTAAAATCAAAAAATCTCAAAAAGACTTACAAGAAGCCTTCTGACGACATTAAATACTACAAAAAGAACCTGTTTGATACAAACATTAATTTCAAAAATCATCTTAATTGAGCATACTAATAAAATTATTTTATGCTAGACTCAAAGCCATGAATAATAATAAATCATTAGAATATACCTGCGTCTTCGGTGGCGGTGCCGTCCGGGGCGTTTGTTACGTAGGTGCGGCCAAAGCCCTTGAAGAAATAGGGATTGTCCCAAAAACAATTGCCGGTTCCTCTGTTGGTGCAGTTTTTGCAGGGCTTATGGCACTTGACTATAACGCAAAAGAAATTAAAGATATTTTCATGCACATAAATTTTGAACTGTTTAAAGACATCCACTTTGGATTCGGCAGGGATTTTGCACTAAGTAAAGGTGAAATTTATCTCGACTGGCTAAGAGAGCTTATAGAACAAAAATACTATGGCGAAAGCTATGTAAAAGGCGAAAATCCACCTGTTACATTCAAAGATTTACAAAAAAACCTCATAATAATTACGACAGACCTGACTAATTTCAAATACAAAGAATTCTCAAAAACAGAAACTCCGGATTTTGAAATAGCTTATGCAATCAGAATTTCCTCAGGAATGCCCGGTTTGATGAAGCCTGTTGTCGTCGAAAATGCACTTTTAGTAGATGGGGACTTACAAAAAAGTTGGCCAGCTTGGAAATTATCAAAAACTTTGTGTCCTGATAGCGAAAGAGTGCTTGAGTTCAGGCTAGAAGGAGATTATGAAGGAGAAGGTCAAAATGCCATTAACTATATCAACACCGTCTACAGTTGCGTAACATCACTTTCGACGGACTTGATTATAGAAACCTACGGCCAAAAAGACAAATTTGATTTCATAAAAATCAACACCGGTTCTGTGGTAGTTGTAGACTTTAATATGCCAAAAGAAAAACGCCAAGAACTTATAGATATCGGTTATGAACAGACTTTTAATTATTTTAAATACACCCTTGTTGGCAAAAAACAAGACATTTTAAAATACTATAGAACTCTGTCAAAACAAATCGGCAAAATTAAAAAGCAACTTTCTTCAAACAAAATTAAACAAGCCCAAAATCAATTGGGATTATTATACATGGACTTTTGCCAATCACGAAAATTCATCGATCTTAAATATTACGACATGGTTGAAGAATTTAAAGAATTTTTTATTTCAAATATCAGGCCTCCGTCGCTGTTTGGAACCCACACACTAAGAAATTCAAAATTGATAAACTCCCAAATCACATTAATTGATGCAGAATTTGAAAAAAAAATTATGGAGTTGGAAAGTTATATATTTAAGCTGTAAATATATAGCTCCTAAAAGTGCACAAAGAGAATTTACAAAATTCTTTTTGTGTTCATTTCTTTTCTTGTTTGCCTTCTTTCTCCGTTGAGCTATAGCGAAACGTGAGAAATGGCCTCACGGCATATGTAGATTGCCCAATTTGTGTAATAATTCACAATAGTGAGAAGATTACAAGAAAAGAAACAGAACCTAGTCACGCGGTGACGCCATTTTGCACAAAAAACAAGTTTTTGGCAAAAGCAGGCAAGAAAAGAAAAAAGAACGCCACCTAAAATCAGGGTTTCACCCTGAAACCCGAGATTTGTTTGATGAGCAATCTCATCAAACAAAAATATTTTAAGCGAGAGCTTACTCGAGCACTGCCTCGCAGAGAAAAGAGTGATTTTTCTTTTTGATTACTTTTTCTTTTTTTGTCGATATAAAAAAGAAAAAGTGATAAAAAAACTTTATAGCTCGTCGTAAGCATTTCTTAAAACGTACTCTTCAAAGGCTTTTTTATCAGCATCTTTTGATTTTGAGTCGTTAGTCATAATGCAAAAAGCATAAGTTTTACCGCTTTTTACAGTCAAATACCCTGCAATTGTACTTGTATTTGTCAATGTACCTGTTTTTGCTCTCAAATTATCTTTAAAATAAAGCATTCTGTCAGTTAAAGTTCCTGTTCCGGGTGTTGCCATATTGGATTTGAAATCTTCAAAGAACTCTGCTTTTTGGGCTTTTAACAAGACTTCCGTCACAAAATCAGCGGTGACGAGATTGTTTTTAGAAACGCCGCTACCGTCAACGATATTAATGTTTTCAGTGTTTATACCTTGTTTCTGGTAATACTCTTTTAGCATTTCAACAGCAGAAGCAGTCGAACCTGTTTCTTTTGCAAATTTTCCGCCGGCAAGCTTAAAAACAGTTTCTGCAACCAAATTGTTGCTTTTTTTCAAAATATCATCCTCAGCAAAAGAAATAGGATGCTTAATCTCGTCAATCATCGTTAAACCGGCAGGAAGTTTTTGTCTGTTAAAATCTCCGTAATATGAAACTTTTTGACTTCTTAAGTTTTCTTCTAATCTGAGAATAAAATATCTTCTGGGATAATTAACCGGAATTGGCATAACAATGTCGCCAGATACTGTCCCGTCAA
>Ga0302271_10000865_pt1 | contig 29821 bp, 20 predicted proteins | sample III_Bog_N1_1_FD_198767 | JGI IMG/M metagenome (GOLD analysis project Ga0302271, IMG submission 198767) | Peat permafrost microbial communities from Stordalen Mire near Abisko, Sweden - III_Bog_N1_1 | ecosystem: Environmental > Terrestrial > Soil > Wetlands > Peat | place: Sweden: Abisko... | reverse complement strand
TGAAATTGATTTATTATGGAAATTCAAGGTGAATAAGAGAAAGAACTAAACTTCTGTCATCACAGAGAGTGATTTAGCGCTGAGAAAATAGACTGTAGGGAATTTATCAGAAAAGAGAGAGATATATTTTAACAGATTAATAGAAATTCTTCTTTCTATATTATTCTTTTTTGATTAAACTTGAGAATGGAGAGATTATTATTTTCACATAGTTTAGTCCAAAAACAAACAAAACAACAAGAAGATTTTTGTAATAGATGAACTCAGATTAAACAATAGACAGCATTATCAAATATTAGAAAAGAAGGTATTCTGATGAAGATTTAGAAACATTTTTTGAAGAACAGAAACAATCTTGAAATCAATAATGTTGTTGAATTAAAGGCCATTTTGATGTCAAAAGAAATTCCTCAAAATGAAAATCGTGATAAATTACTCGACAGATTAGCTGATTACTAGACACTTGGTTCCATCCCAAAATGTCCGAGATGCAAAGGAGGCAATCTCCAATTCAGTCAAGAAAAAGGCATGTATTTATGCAAGGAATATTTGGATGATACAACTTTTGTAAATTACAATGCTTCATATCGAAAGAACGAAATAGCCAGAGGGACATAAGTGTGACTGAGATGTTTAGATTTTATTTAATTGTTTAAGTTTATTCAAGTTTAGAAAATATTACAAAAAAAATTTGATTTATTTTCTGCCTCAAAATAATAAAATATATTATTTTTTCTATCAATAACAACAAATAGCCCCCTTATCCCAAATCAAAAAGCACATTCATTGTTCTCAGAAATATTCAAACTCATCCTCATCAAGCATGAACTCATTATCATTATTATTAGACTTCTATCTAGATTATTATCCTAGTTACGATTTCTATTAGATTTAACTCTTAGCAAGAACACTCTCCGCTAACTTTTCTGCACTAAATTCATCTAAATCATATTCATCTAATTCATCTGCTTCAACATTTCCTTCATTTTGTTTCTTTCTAGCATTACTGGCATTGTCCATTTTCTGTTTTAATCCATTATTCCCTGTTGATATTCCACTGACACTTTTAACTTCCGAGAAATTATTCGAATATGATACATTTTCTTTTTCAGTATTTTTGTATGCTAATTCGATATCTGCAATGCCATCGAGATCATCATCGTCCTTGTAGAGTTTGCTCTTGACACCTTGGGATTTTGCTGCTGCGACGGTGGATAATCGATTAGATTGATCTTTATTGAAAAAAGAATTCCTGTTGTTCTCATCGTCAATCGTGTACACAAGCGATATGCCATCTTCAAATCTGCTCTCTTTTAGGAGAGTTTAGTTGTTTTATTATGGATTAAGATGATCGTTTTGTTTGCTTTTAGTATTATTATTATTACTGGGATTCTCATCGATTTTTTCGAATAAACCATCAAATCTTTGTTTCTTTGAACTTTTTGTCTCCTACTACTAAGAAGCGCCATTTGAAAGATCAAAAACGATGTCCTTGTTATTTGGTGTTTATTTACCAGATTATTTCTAAATTTTCACTGTGTTAGCATTATTATTTGAGCTACTTTCATTATTGCTTTCGTTACCACTTTTATTTCCTTATTATTATCTACCACTTGGGACCCTTCCACTGTTTATGCTGCTATTAGTAATGTTTATTGCAGGTGTATTAGCAATATTTTATGTTTTTTTACCTTCAATGAGATAATCCTCTTCATTTATTGATCTCTTTTGCACTGTTTTATCATTACTAATATCCTATCTACCAGATGAAGATCCAGCTGAACTCTTATGTGATCCATGAGTTTTTTTGCTATTTTCTTTTATTTTTCCATCAGATTATTTAACTCTTTCAGCTGCTCCAACTCGTTCATTCACGAATTCATTAAATTTAGCGCCTTTTATTCTTTCTTAATCTTTGATCCTATCGACCAATTATTAATGCTATTTTTCTATTAAATACCTCTGTTTCTTCATTTAATGACGTAGATTCTTATTCACATCATTTGCTACATTTTTCTATACACCTTTTATGATGTTAGCAAGATTTGAAGATATTTAAGAAAGCAGATTTTACACAGACGATTAAAATGCAGCGTTGTTAGCCGCTTCTTTATCTTCGCCATATCGCTAACTTGCAAATTATGATCGAGAACCTAAGAAGACATTGCCACTCATGTTTAATGGACGATTGGTGTTCAAATTACTTGGAGTTCCTGGATTACTTCCTTAATCTATATTGTATGCTATTCTTTAAGCTGCATCGTAAGGAATGTACTTTTGGTTCATTTATTGCAGCTGTTACTAATGCTGTGATATCGTTGCAAATGTGCCTGTCTCGAAAATAGGATCTTAACCATCTCTCCAAGGGGAATTACCTGAAAATAATGATGAAGAAGGTTTATTGTTATTATTCTCTTTCATATGGTTTGCTTTTTCTGTTTCTTATTTTTTTTGATTTATTCGACTAACTAGCTATGAAAAGTCAAAACGATAAGGCAACAATCCAACAGTTCAAATAATCAAATGGAAAAGTGCTTTTTATTTGAAAAAATATTATTTATCTGAAGTTTAATTTCTTTCCCCTTTTTCTCTCTAAGATATTTTATGTTTAAGCTATTTCCTTGATTCTTTTTTCTGTTACTGTTGGGAAAAAAACACAGGATAATAAAGACAATAGCATTTCCATTCTAAAATGAAATAATTCAATCTAAAATCAACTGATTTTCATTCATTAAAGCAGATTTAAACAGAGAATCAACATATTCATAACATAACACAATTATGATTTTCCTTCATTTTTCCTAATCATTCTTCCTCACATAATAAACCTATTTTTCTTGAGCTTTCTTAGGTTTGTGCTAGTGTTGTTGTTATTATTGTTCATTTTCTATCTGAGCTTGATCTTTCTAATCATCTTATTTTCCTTCCTTACTACTGTCTCTTCTTCTCAAAATATTCGCTACAACTGGCTTATTAGTATTATTATTGTTATTGTTATTCGTGTAGTTATTCACTTTTCTTTCATACTAAATTCCAGGTTCTCTTTTTTCATATTTCTATTTTCCACCTTCTCCTCCATGATACTGTTACTTCTATTACTACTATTTCTGTTATTAACCACTACCTCCTTGAGAATTATCATTTTTCTCAGTGTTCCTAGTCAGCTAATTTCCTCTAACTCCTCGTTTGTTATTCCTATATCCTCCTCTTTTTTCGTCTTCTTCATCACTGAAATCACTGTCATTTTGAATTTTCTTCAAAATATCCTCTTCTTCATCATCTCCTTAATTCTTGCTGTTATCTCGTTTTTTCTGTTCCTTTATCAAAGCTTTATCTTCTCTTCTTTTTCTATTCAACTCATCTAAATGTCCGCTCTCAGCAGCTGTATAACCAACATCATATTCTGGCTCATTATCTTCACTGTCAGAATGACGGTTACTGAATTTTTTATTCTTCTTTGGAGCTTTATCTCGCTTATTATTTCTCTCTTGATTATTACTATTAGTTTAAGGATTATTTGCAGTAGGATTGCTATTAGATTTATTATTATTATTATTATTCTGCACATTTCGCTTACATGCGAATTTATCGTTTTAATCATCACCTATTGCAACACAATAACTTCCATCTTCATTTCTTCTCTTTGTATTGCCATGATAGCTCTTTTTCTTATTATCTACACCTGATTCTCCTTTATTGCTATCTTTCATTTTTTCCTTTTCTTTCTCAGCTTCAACATTGCTTTCATTTTTCTCAATATCCTTAGGTTATTATTTCTCTTCTTCTTCATCACTTTCTTCTTCTTTCTTCTTTGTAAGGAAATTGCCTTTCGATTATTTAACATTTCCATGTGTTTTCTTTGGTTTTTTGGTGCTTTCATCATCACTGAGTCTCTATCTAATCGGTTTATCTGTATTGTCTTCATCTGAATTTGCATGGAATTTCTCATCATTTGCAACTTCTTTGCATTTCAAATTAAGAGTATACACCTAATCCAAGCCTAAATAAGAATCTGAGATCAAGTAAACTGTAAGAGACTTGCTTTTCTCGAAGCTCTATGGTAGCTGTATTTGAAGATCTTTACGAAGAGACTTTTTCAACATAATTTTCTTGAGAGCTAAGAGTTTTCCAGCTGCTTCATCTCCAATCAATATCCACCAAGAAGCTTCCTGTTTTTGTTAGTAAAAGCCATATCAAAGTGAAATTAAGATTTGATCTTATTTGAAAAAATAATTTATTTTTTGAACAAATTTCAACAATAATTTACCTTAATTTTTCCACTGTTATTCATCAGAACTTTAAGGGATTGAGACTCATTTTCCCTTTCTAAATTCACTTAGACAACTGCTTCTCCTCCTTCTGTTAACTCGATATCAGCTAATTTTGTTTTGTTCACAAAAAATCAAAAAATAATTAAGAATCTCCATAATTCCATAAAAACCTTATTCAAATAAAACTATTTTTACCTTGCTATTTATTAGTATCTGTTTTTTGGAGCTTTTCTGAATCAAATGGGTAAATCCTTGCCCTAAGAGTCACATCTGGCAAAGACTTTATCACTTCCTCTGTTTCTTTCCATTTCCGATCATCTGAGAAAATCTTGCTATCAATCTTCTTCAACGATGATCTAAGGGTATTATGCTTGAATTCTTCAATTATCTAACAAATATGATTAAACCCAGATTTCTTAATAATCTATGGAGTGAAATTCGGGATATTTATTAATGGACTTTAGTCAAACCACACAGCTTAAACTAGCATCTGCATCAGCATGCAAATGTTCAAACAAGTATCCAGGAGTTATTTCTCAGCAGCTAAATCAATCATAGCACTGAGGATACGCACTGAACTATCTAAGACAATCTTCGCATCGGTCAAGTAATCTCTGATAGGTGGAGGCAATCTGAAGATATGCATCTAACCAAAAAAATTAAATATTATTTCTCCACAAAATTTCCAAATGTTTGTATGTTTTACCTAATACAAAATGAATGTTTTTTCGTTCGAGGAATTGAAAGCTGATTTATCACACTTCAGAGGGCAAAGTTTCGAGAGTGCTTCATTGTAATTATCCTCGTTGTGTCGAAGTGGGATTTCATCGAATTCCTTTGCGTAGGCTAGAATTCGAAGTATTTCTGGGATAGTCACACCTGAAACTAATTTTTAATTGAAGAACCAAATAGTTTCGTTCTTAATGTAGTAGAACGAGCATAATTATCCTAAGAACGTTGGCTCCACATTGAACTTCGATTCATCATCGATCGTTATGCACCCATTCGCTGCTAGTTTTCCAATGCATTCATCGACTAATTCAATCAAGAATTTCTTAACTTATTATGTTTCTGCTGTTTCTAAATTGTAGTAGGTTGGATTCTTAAGCATTCTTCTGAAGAAATAAGTCCATGTGATCCAATCCATGCACTGCTGTTTGTTAGTGATAGTCCCACTGGAGATCTCTGCATTTATGTGATCGTGAATTTATCCAGCGAGTGAAGATTCAATCGGGAAAGGATCGTTTAAGTATTTTCTGTAGAAATTCTTTTTGCTCTACTCCACGAATACACAAGCGATACCTTTATCGTCGAATCCTGGTCTGCCTGCACGACCAATCATCTGAAGAATATCAGTCACAGGCATATCCACATAACGAGATGTCTTAGGATCAAAGAATTCAGTTCCTTTAATTATAACTAAACGAGCTGGAAGCTGTACAAACAAAAAATAAAAAATAAGTAAAATCAAGAAATAAGCCCACTATTATTATTATTATTACATTAACACCCCAAGCAAGAGTCGAAGTAGCCACGAGAATCTAAATTTTTTAATCTTTAAACAGTTCCTCAACTATGTTTCTATCATTTGCATCAAGCCCAGCATGATGCATACCTAAAAAATATCAAAAAATAACACTTTACTTTCAATCCACGCAGATTAATGCAAAAATTATTTTACCAATTCCAAATGAAAGTGTTTATTTGAGATATTCATCTTTCACAGCTTCAAGATACTTTTGTAAATCTTCTTCTTGGCACATCACAAAGGGGCTCTAACCACTTCCTACATCATGCATCGCATAGGAAATCAAATCTAAAGCTGTGAGACGAGTTTATCTCCTAGATGAGACAAACACAAGAACTGGTTTTTTATCACCGAATTTGCGAATCTGTTAGAATGCTGGCTTGTTCATTTCTGCCATTCTAGGACAGTAAGCCTTAGCACTGAATCCATCGAAATAGATTTTCAATGGGACAGGTCGAACATGAGGTCTGAAATTGAAAAAGTAGTTTTTAGGAACACCAAACCAATCTGCGACATCGGTTCCGTTCGCCATGGCAGTGGATAACCCAACCATACGAACTTTATGTCCAGTCTTCGAGGAGATTAGATTCATACGGGAGACGATTACTTCTAAAACTGGACCTCGATCTTGTCCTAAAAGATGGATCTCATCGAAAATCACTAAACCTGTACTTTGCACATACGAACGGTTGTTCCAATTTCGAGAAATACCATCCCATTTCTCAGGAGTTGTAATCAAAACATCAGCTTTAAGCAGTGCTTCAATGTCAGGTGTGTAGTCACCTGTAAGCTCCAGAACAGATTTCTTTAAGCCTTTGCCGAATCGAGCTGTCCAATCTGCTAGTCTCTCCTTCGCGATGGCTTTCATAGGAGCAACGTAAATTACCTGAAATACAAAGAAAACAATCAATTATTAAGGTTTGAGAAAAGTTAACAAAATTTATTCAAAATATTAGAGGATTTTTTCAGTAATAAACTTACTTTTTTAGTCGGATAGAGGTTAAAGATTCTTAGAGCAGCTAACTCAGACATGATAGTTTTTCCTGATCCTGTCGGTGATCCAATGAGTACATTGTTATCGGTATTATACATTGCATGGAAGATCTAAGTTTGATTTGGATTGAAAAATTTCATTTTGTATATTGCTTCGAAATCAGGGTTGTTAAGTGCATTTGTTGGCAGAGGATGCAAATCCAATAATTCAGTGTATTCCATCTTTTCTCCATGGAAGTAAATATTCTCTAGGTTTATCTGTACTGATGTTTCAGGCTGATTAACCCATGTATCATGCTATACGAGCAATCTATAGTGAGAAGATTTAGAGTCTCTGAAAGGAACAAAGAAGGAAATCTCCGTTGGGGTATGATTAAACACTTGCTGCTAGGAAATCGTAAAACTTTCATGATGCATGATCTCGTTTTCGTCGTCTACGACAAGACTGAATAACTCTGACTTGGAATGCCATCTATTGCTCCAGGACCAATTTGGAGTGATGAATACATCAACTTTGAGCACAGTTTAGGCAATCGGACGAACTTAGTATTCGATTTCAACTTGAGGGATCATACTAACGAATTTCTTCACAACAGTTGCGATTTTCGTGTTGAGATTGATCGCATAGGATAACTCCGTTGCCGGCATTTCTCTCAGAATATCGAGTTGTAAGTCTCTGTCATCAATTCTGTCGACAACATCTTGGGAAATGAATCCTTCCTTTGAAAAATAATAAAATCACAAAAACAAATTAATATTTTTTTTGTTATTTTTATACTGCAAAAAAATCCAAAATAAATTCTAATTACTCTATTTTCTTTTCTTTATTTGAACGAATTATATCCTTGCCAGTTAGCTTTGCAGAACTAATGCAGAGGGCTTTAATCTGGGATGAGTCTCTGCTCAATATATTTGCACCATCGCGATACAACTTCATAATTATATGCCATTGATTTTTTCGTGACAATATCTAGCATGCAGCGCAGCAATCTAATACAGTTCTACACTACGAACATTGAATCCGAAATCAATGAGAAATTCTCATATGTGCATTTGCAGAGATACCCTGACATCAAAGCTAACACCTTTTCCGGAGTTTCGATCAGTGGTGTGCTGTCTCCCACATTATTATCAGTGGAGCAGATTCTTTTTACCGATATTTCCAGTTATTCTTCAAAAATCCAGTGTTTCTTGATAAGATTTTCAAGTTCATCCATTTCTTCTGGACGAACTTTGATATTCTCGAATTCTTTCGCTTGGGCAATGATCTTCATAATCCCAAGATCGCTCTTTAATTCGATTCTTCGCTTTTCATTTTCGTCCATGTCTTCTTCATTATCGAGTTGGATACCCAGCCCTTTGCAGAATGTATTCATGGTATCACAGTTGATGTAATAATGTGAGGTGATTCTTCCAAGTTCAGTGGAAGCAAGGTAATTGTTTTTCCTATCCCATCTGATCATGCGAAGTTTGTCAAGTAATTCCAAGGCTCGTTCGATCGTTTCGGTGATATGCATTTCGATGGAGAGTTCTTTGTTTTATTCGATTTTGCATCCATAAGCTGTTGGATTTCTTCGAAGTCGAATAGCGTAGAATGTGTAGTTCACCCAATCAAATGCTTCTTTTAATGTTGCAATATTTCCTAGAGCAATTTCTGCGTTCAGTGCTTCCTTAAGTCTTGATGAAAAACGTGACTCAATGAATGAAGCGTTGTTGAGTTGAGCTGCGAAGGAGTTTAGTTTACTAACATCAGTCATTAATGTTGCCTCACCATTGATATCAAATTATGGACGACCAGCACGACCAAACATCTAGGGAAAATTAAGGAAAAACAAAAATAAATAAACTTTTGTAGTTAAAATAGAAAATGTAATCACCTGTTAGATATCGAGCACTGATAGATCTTATGTGCCACCTCTACTAGGATCGTATACATCTGTTCCCTAATTTATTCAAATGTTCAAATGTGAGTGAGCGCATGCACAATAAAATCTTTAATTTTTTACTTTAATGATGACTCCATACGCCGGAAGATTGACACCCCAAGCTAGCGTTGCCGTTGCTACAAGAATTCGAATGCTTCCATCGCTGAACATCTTTTCGACGATATTTCTATCTTTTCTGAGCATACCTGCATGATGGAATCCAAGTCCGAATGGTGCAAGTTTCTGTAATTCCTTATCTTTGATTTTAGGCAGCTAATGCTTATCTTAAATCAGTGGTCGAATGAGATGCCCTTCATTACAGTCAACGGACTTTTTGAGCATGAACGAAGCTGTTAGAATCGTTTCTTTTCGGGAATGAACGAAAATCAATACTTATTTCTTATGCTCAAGAATACCCTTAGAAACAATATATGCAAGATCGTTGTAGATATCGATTTTCTTTCTTTTTCCTTTTTACTGCGATTACTTTGGATCCTTAATACCAATATACCTTTGCATTAATGGGACAGGCCTGTATGTAGCATCGAAGAAAAACACGGATTCTTTTTTGACATGCAAAAATAATGCGACATCTAAGTAATTCGGCAGAGTAGCTGATAATCCAAGCATTCTAACTGATTTTTGTTGTCTTTCGATGTTCTACAATGTTCTAGAGACTAAGCATTCTAAAACTGGACCTCTTTCATCGTTGAGTAGATGAATTTCATCAATAATCAATAATTTCAGTGTCTCTGCAACTTCATTTTTCTTTCTTGTGTAGACATCCCATTTCTCAGGGGTTGTAACAATAATCTAAGTTTCTTAGATTTCTTTCTTCGTAAGTTGCATATCACCTGTGAGTTCCTTGCAAATAACGCCGATATGAGACAGCATAGAGGAGAATTTCTCAACGATTTCGCTTGCTAAGGCTTTCATAGGTGAAATATAAATAATTTTAAATGCAGGATCGATAAGTTTCTGAGTCACCGGGTTCACGTGCTTCTCAAGTTCGTGGAGAATCGTCATAAGAGCGATGTTGGTTTTACCAGCACCTGTGGGAGCACAAATTAAGATGTTCTCATCAGTTTAGAAGGCGGTCTTAAACACTTTAGATTAGACTTCATTTAGAGCTGGTATTTCACCAAATGCTGGCTATTCAAATGGAAAAACAAAAGAAAAGAGAAAAGTTAATCAAGTTGGTAAGTTATTCTGTGCATTCTTAATAAGACTTGTAATTTTGTTTACCCTTGCCCATTCAGGGAACTAGGAAATGGAAATTAGCTCAATCTAGTGATACTGTTTTGGCATGGGGAGTAGTTTAATTTAGACATATTCAGGTGTGTTGTTCTTTTCAAGAGTTGGGAACTTTTACACTAATTAACTTTGATCTTGTTTGATAAAGTCAACTTCGGAGAATTCTTCATCGATGTCATATTATTTCTTATTCTAAGCGCTCTGCACTTTTTCATCTAAATCTCTCTTTTTCGATCCTAGTTGCTGCTCCTTTTAGATGTCGATGTCTTTCATTCCCTAATAAAGAAAAATTAGCAAAATGATTAGGATTATCAGCTCAAATATCATAAAAAAATGTATTTATTTTGCTGGCTAATATTCTTACAATAGCCTTGAGGATCTCATAGTTCGTGAGTCCTAGCGGCTAATCCTTTGGTCCAGCAGTTATCGACGATGAGAATTACTTATCCTTCGGTAGATGATTCTTATATAAATACATAATGATTTATCTTCTATTTTGAAGTAAGAACTTCGCTGCATCGAAATTATCTAGCAAATCCATGAGCAAATATTGCAGTGATTCATCAGAGTTATTCTTATCACAAAGTGTCTTGAGCACATCAAAAAGCAGGAACTACCAGAAATCAGGTGATTTCGCTTTTAGAATATCTTCATGTCGATCGTAGAATTCTTTTACATAATTCAACTTTTCCTATTGCCGGAGTTGCACGATCTCATCACTTCGGAATTCATCGTAGAGATCGTAGCCGAAATGAAATTCTAAATTGTTTTCTTTTTTGTTGCTCGAGTATGCATCGTTGTACTCGAATTAGACTCCATCTTCGGTGGTCATTTTATACTCAGAAATTGTGCTTTAGCGATCCTCATCGAATATTGGGGCACTCATAACAGTTTTCTGCATTGCTTCTACTGTGGCGAGCATTGAAGCGAGTTAGTTATATGGATCATCTGAATCTGTTAACGTGTATTTAGGTTCATAATCTGCTTTCATCATTTGCTTAAACGCATGGAACCCTTCGTCAAGTCTAAGTTATGACTCTTTGTAGATCGTATAGATACCTTAGTAGTACCCAAAGCAACGTAGTTCATGTCTGAAATCAGAATGACCTTCGATTCTATGCATTTCGATACCAATTTTCTTAACTAATTATCGAATGGACTCCATCATTTTACGAAGTTTCGCGTCTTCAGTGTAGCAGAGTCTGTACATCAAATCCATTCTGCGTAATTTCAATTCCGTAGTCTCATCTTCACATTTATTTTCCTTAAATTTCTTTAAAAATCCAAAAATTCATTATTTAAGGTTTAAGTGATTCTCAAATAAAAGTGAGATTTTTTTTATTAAGAAACATTTTTAAACCTTATGAACTCAAACATAAATTATACTCTTTGAAGATGCTGCAATTATTGGATTTTATTTTTTAGCACGCAATCATTGCAAAAAATCAACTATCTTATATTTTATCAACTCTTGCTCTTTCTAATTGTATTTCCTTTTTGTTCCTAAATGCATTTTATCTTGCTTTTTGCATTCATTTAGTCCTAAAACTTGTTTAACTTCCCTTCCATTTTTGTAATTAAACCATACCTTGATGTAATCCATTCTTTGATTTGTGGTTCTTTTAAATGAATTATCGTCATTGTTTTCATAGCCTTCAATTAGTTCTCTCAATCGCAAGCTAAATCTACATTTCTAAGAAAAATAATGATTTATTTAAGAGTTGAGAACACGAGTAAATAATGGATGTTTAAATAGTTTATTTGAGGATTTCCATATTAGTTTAAACCGAACAAAATTCAGGTAATTTCTTTCTAAAACTCAATCTCTTCCACATAAATTACAACAGCATTAATCCATTTTCTTACCTCCTTGACAGAATAATGACTAAGATTAGTGAGAAACTGAGTGCTCATGCTTCTCGCTAAAGGTTCTTCAGATAACATATCCTTCTCTCTTTTTCTTCCTTTTTTTCTTTGTATGTTTCTTTTTAATTATTCTTCCGAGTACCACCCAATAATTTCTCCCCGAATGAAGATAAATAAACTAAATCTGACTCTTTAAATCTATCAGCATATAGTGTATATCCTCTACCACCTGGGAAGAGCTTGTTTTATAATATATTCTTCCTTGAAAAGAAAAACAACCCAACTCAAACCTTGGAAGATTTTCATATATTATCCTAAAATACAAGGTTTAGATTTTTAGCATAGACAAAATGGATTTTCATAGGATCATCTTTTTGAAATTGACAATGCTAGGAAAATGAAAAATACTTAAAAATAGCTTAAGGTAAGGAGGAATGTTCAATGCGTTTAAAATACTATAAAACTTGAATGCAGATATGCATGCTTTTAGAAGAAAACTCAGCATTAGAATTCTCAAGAAAAATGAGAATCAAATCAAGAAAAGGAATTATTAGACTGATATTTGCTTTGTTAAAGATAATAATGAATTATTAATGCTCACGAAGGACAAAAAATATTTCCCCCTCTCCTTAATTAATTGATAATAACACCAAATCCTGGAGATTGTTATCTTTGCATTTGTCAAATGAGCTTGATTTGAGTGATATTCCCCAAATGATATTTTGTGTAAAATGTTAAAATGTTCTGCAGCATAAAAAACCATTAATACTTTTATATTTCCCTTGATCAGCTCTCAAGCTTATTGACGAATATGCTTTTGTAAGATACTCTATGAGCAAATAAAGTATGAATTGATAGCAACTCAGGGATTGCTTCAATATTTTTTTAGGATTTTTCTTCAAAATTTGACATTTTAAAAGGAAGACAGTTTGGAAGATTACTAAATCCATGTTTAAACGTTAGATTTACGTACGACAATTAGAAATATTCAATGGAAGTGCAACAAATACCTACTTCAATTTAAAATCTTTTCATAAGCATTGAACTATTTGCTGTTTCTGTTAAAATTTACTGTGAAAAATGATCTAAACATATGCATACATGCAACGAAAGACATTTGGATCTATTTCGCCAATAAGTTTTCAATACTTTGGAGTCTGCAGCTTCAGAAATTTTCCAAGCCTTTTGGAATTATTTTTGACAATCAGCAAATTCTCCAATTCATCATACTTTGCAAGGTCAATCATTCGTTGAGTTCACCATCATATTCGTCATAATAAGCGAATCCCTTGATGCCTAATCATCAAACAAACAAACATTCATTGTATCTCCGAAAAATCTCAACAAACCCAAATAAGATATCCTTACTGTTCTGCATAACGATGAAGGTGTAGAGAGGGATACCAACGACAACAGGGTAGACCAAAATATTCTTAGGAGCAAGATTAATCAAAGATAATCCGACGAAAGCAGTCTTGAAATTCCAGAAAACTCTTCTCATTTTATTTTTACGTATGTGTGTGTTTTACGTGTTGATATTTATTTCAGATTTAACTTTTATTTGCTTGAGTCCTCATTGGGAGTTTGCTTTTGTTTCACAAGAATTAAATCGGAAAAATGAAGGTAACAACAAGATAATAAGATAAGTTTCTTTGATTGATAGACCAAATATTTAACAATAATGGGACAATCAATCCATGCATTATTCATAGAACATGGAGATTTATTTGTTTTTTGTTACTATGAAAATGAAAATATCTACCTAAATTATCTAATAATTTATTTTATTATAATTCTATGAATTCTTCCTTTCATTCAGTGAGCCTTTCGTGATCATGTGTGAATGACTCTTCATCGATTTTAGTTAGCAAGCATTCGATTTATGAATCAAGTAACTCCTTCAACTTTCCTTTCATGACTGTATCTAACTCTGAAGAAAATAACAAAAATGTTTTCATCCAATAAATTATAAATTTTTATAATACAGTGTTTAATAGCAAACTGATTAGCTAGTTCTTCTGCATTATCTCCTTCGTAGATAGCTATCCTCTCGATCTTGTCTTTGCCCAGATTCACATCCACAAAAAGCAATGGCACTTTCTCAGATGGATGATCTTTTAACAAAATACAATCAATTAGAATTTTGATTTTTCCCATTTTAATCAATTTTTTCGATTACTTTGAGCAACTGAAGTGTACTGTAATTTGGACTGTTTTGAATCCTTAAAATGAGCCATTTTCTATGAGTTAGATCTGTTCTCAATCCATGATTCTGGTGTGATTTTATTGGCTTATTCGTCATCATAGTAATCGCCATCATTTCCTTGATATTCTTCTTCGTCTTATCTCTCCAATTATTGCTCTTCCTGCTCATGATGCTACGAAGGCTCAATATGATTCTTTTCATCCATTTCTTCAAACAAAATATTACATTATAGTGATTTGATTCTGCCAAATGTAGTTTTGAACATTCACTAAAACTCAACTTACATTTTTATTTCTGCTTATGAACAGGCTAATCATTGTAAAGCCTTGATGAAACCTAATTCTTGCTGCCATTATTGCTAGTATTTCCTTAATTCTTACTACTCTACTGCCCAACATTCTAAGCCTATTTCTTTTATTTATTCTATGGCAATGCATATCCTCTTGAAAGCATAATATTTTTCTCCTACCTAAGTTAATTCGCTGCTCTCATTCTTTAAACAGCCTTATCAGCATCTCTCGTCGAAATCGCAGAGATATTCAACTACAACACCTGCTATTATGATAATTACTACGATGAACTAGACTACCTCTACACATTTGTCTTATTATATGTTCCCTTAGATAAATTCATGTCCGGCTTAAAAGTACATTCATCAACGTTTTTCTCAAATTCGATTTCATTTTTAGGCTTGTCAACTCTGACATTCTTCGATGCTTTATGCTTCGCTAATTCATATAATTAATTCGATTTGGACACACCAGTTGTTTTCAAATATCCTTGTTGTGATTGCTGTTATGCCAGCGTCTACGGATGGAATGTGCAATCTCTATCGAGGAACGATTACGATTATTCAATTTTCTTCTGTCTCTCGTTCATTTATGCTTGTTTTTAGAACATCAATAGATCAACATGCGTGATTTTCCCGCTAGCAGGCACTCGTACATTGATTTCTTGATTCTCTATTAACGCAGCGGTTTGTTCAAGTAATCTTTCCCTGTAGTTATCAGCCATTTTTTTAGATGCTTCTAATATCACAGGTTCAAATTAACGAGGCGATTCAACTTCATTGACTTTTTTAAGCTACTCAAAACAAAGTCTGTTTCTGTAGAATAATTCAAATGTTCTATGCAGGAATGTGGATTCATCGATATTCGCACTCCACTCACCGTTTTCATCGATTTAACCTTTGCAAGATGGAGCAAGATTTTCGGCATCGTCGAGATCACCGTAATAGTCGTCTTCATGTTGTTGATTCAATAGTTCTTAGTGTGCTTAGTGTTGTAAATCATTTTGAAAAAATAAATTTTATTATTGTTCTTCGCCTTCATGATTTTCATTTCCTTCATGAGCATATTACTAATCTTCTTGAATATTCTACTAAAATTGCTATTACTATCTTTGAATCTCTCCTTCATCGTCCGTATCTTCCCTGGATTATTCTTATACAACTCGATATAAATCTTCTTTTGGATCTTCATCTTTTGTGGAATGTAACTAAAATGAATATATCCCTAAGACAACTAATAAGAACTAGCACAAACTACATTTAGACACACTTAGTTGATTCTCCGGAGTATTCTAATCCCCTCTCAGATGACGCCACATCTCACTCAATAAACTTCTCTCGGTGTTTTCTAAACCAGATAAAAAATTCAACTACCTAAGAATCTCCCCTGTTTGGATGTAATCTAGCCTCTCTGAAAGTGGATCAGGTAAGACTCTATCGCAGACTGCTTCAAAATCCCTGACAAATCTGCTAGCTATTAATTCTTCGTTTTTACTGTTCTTGGCGGTGGTGTTGGTGCTCTTGAGATTACTTTGATTATTCATGGATGTTCGTTTGGTATTATTCGTGATTCCTGTAATCTATGAACGATCTGTGAGTCTCGAGGAGATATTAGAGCTAGATGATTTCTTATCTTCTAGTCTTCTCATCGCATCAGCGTAGAGATGCTCCTCCACGTTGCCTTTCCTTGTGAGCATGCGACTTTTTGTGTTTATTGATGGTTAAAATGTGCTTTCGTTTTGTTGCATGAATGATTTAGATTATTGCTGCTTGAATAACCGCTCATGGACACCGCCGTCTTTGGTGTCTCTGTGTCTGCTTGCGATAGCTTCACTTTTAGGGTTGATTTACGGTTAATGTGACGCAAACTCTGATTCTGAAATGGCTGCCTTTTTTGAAGAAATAAAAAAGAAAAAGTTAATTTTTTTGGGCAGAAAAGAGCAGTATAAAATAGTGATTTTACTTGATTTCTGAGCATTGCAATCTTCTAAGATTGATTCTGCACGAACTTGTCTTGATCAGCAAGGAACTACTGCAGTGATCTCTACTGATACTACTAATCTTACATGTAATTTTAACTGAATGGCTCCATTCTATCGGAAATTTAAGGTGCGAAAGTGCATTCTTCCATGATCTTTTTTTCTTATTTCATAGCGAGGAGCTGCTTGTTTTCTTATTAAATCGTCGCTTCATGGTTGAGTCTCTTGAATAGCTGATCTTAAGCCTTTGAATTCAGATGCTTTGTAGGTTTCAGAGAATCTTAGAATTCTTAAGCTTTCAGTAATATCTCATGATTTCTTAGATTTGGCTGTTTATTAGGATTATTCTTAGTTATAATATCTGTCCCAGTTACCCCTGAAAATGCTACTCCTGCTCCAGTTTATGCTGCAATAACTCCAGCATTTTCATCTCGAATGCCTAGAATATTCTCAGCTAGAGTTTAGTATGAGACATTAGATGGAAATTAAGGCTGTTACTACTACTGAAACTACTAAAGATTACTATTATTGATGTTTTAATTATTCCTGGCTATGACTAAGGATGGCTATTAGACTTGGTATGTAGGAAATTAACTTTTATCTTAGTAATTTGCTTACTTTGGAAGTTACTATTGTTGTTATTGCAGTGGTTATTCTTAGGTATTTGGGAGAGCACTGCTAAATTAATAATTCATGATGTGAGCAGGTGGCTAGAGGTAGTCTTGCTTGTATGCATAAACAGTCTGATTAGGAGTAGTTCCTGCTGCAGGGAGACTATTGCTTGGTTGATTTTACATCGTGTTTGTATTTGGGAGTTTACTTTAAGGAATATTAGCTGTTAAGGAGTGCTCGTATGCTTCGAATTCATCTTCAGAGACATGACCATTACTGTCATCAAGATCACCTTAAGCAGCTCCCCTAGGAGACACATGGCTATTGTTGTTGATATTACCTTGATGGCTCATCTTGGAAGGAATAAAGTTCATTTTTTAGAATCAAGCTTAAGAAATCAATGTAATGTCGTTTGGATATGTCTTCTTAATTCTTCAGAACCGTTTATAATTTTCTATTTTCTATTTGTTATTTGTTTTCCTTTTCTTCTTCAATGAAAACTACTTTTAAAATAATTATGAATGCTAATCTTGAGTGCTTTTGTTCGTTTGTTTTTGTTTTTTGAATTAATTGTTGTTTATCGACGAATAAGATTGACAATTCATATCAGTGAATGCACTTCTATTAACTTATCCCTTCCCTCCTTCCCTCCCCTTTTCCTCCCTTTTATTGTTTTTCTTTGTTTGGATTTAGTTCTTAATTGATTTTTCATTTTTCATATGGCATTTATTTGAATTGAAATTCAAATGAAAACAAAAAAACTATTTTTTTTATTTTTTTATCAGCCTTTTCTATATAAATTTAACTTAAAACTTTGTATTTAGATAATTATTCTGCCAAAAGAGAGACTAATTGCTAATTAGCTTATTTGGCTCTTTGTTTGAAGTTAGTTTTCTTCTTAAAACAATTCAATTTTTCCTTATTTTTATTTTTTTCCCCCTGTAGAGACATTAAGAAGGGATTCTAAAATTAGGGGAAAATATTCAAAATAAGCAATATTGTTAGGAGATTTTATTATTTCACTTAAGAATTTATCCTTTAAGCTACATCTTTTCTTATTGTCTCATTAAAGAAAAAGAAAAAAAAACAACAACGGAGAGTTTCATAGAATTAATTAAATTTGTTATGCATAAAGGAAAAAATATAAGAAAGAAGATTTTTAATTATCTCTCTCTTTCTCTCTCTTTCTCTTTGTTTGTTCGTGCGTGTATTTGTTCTTCGGTTAGGTTTAACAAAGTAGTAATAATAATAATAATAAAAAACTGGTAATTTTTGTCAAGAGAATTAAAAGAAATCTCTTAAAACACATTTGAAGTCTTTATTGAATAAAAGTAGAAATATAAATGGAAGAAGGGTTGAACTATAGAACGGAAGGTGTCTTTTCAGGATAAGAATACAATATCCTTGTGAAGTCAGCTAATGAATAACTCACTGTTTAGCTTGAGAGTAAATATGAACTGTTTTCATGGAGTGGCTCATTCAGTGCAGGTTATCTTGAGGAACGCACCTAAAAAACAGGACAACGATAGAGATATGGAGAGTTTGTATAAGCGCTTGTTGCAGGGTTGGCTTAGCGAACTGAAGGATGCAATGTAGATATTTTGACAGTTTAAGATTTAGAAAATATGAAGAATAATTCAGCAAATCCAAACAGTACTAACAATAATAATTCTTTGCAAAATGGGCCAAATAGCGAAAGAAAAGGCAGCAGTAGTAGCATGAACAGCAATATCAGCAGTACCAACAATAACAGCACCAGTAGTAATTAAAAACGATATTTGATAATCACAAGTGAAATTGAGATCAAGGGCAAAAGAGAGAGGATGCACTATCCTCTGAGTTTAAATCTAGAAGACCCTGATAACCCCGAAGTATTGAAAACACAAATCAGACGAATTAAACTGGAACTTGACGAACTCAAAGGGAAAAGTATCTCAAAAATGAGTGACATTGATCCATAAAGTTCCAAAGGTAGTTTCAGTAGTTCTAAACAGCATTAAGAATCATAAGGCATGGGATTCTTTTTAACTGCTGAAGCTACTGCAGGGGGTGAAGTATCCTTATCAGGTGAACGAAGATCAACATAGAATTCGATGAACAACACAACTCAAAGTATCGCAGAATAATTAAAAAGTGAAAATGAAACATTGAAATAAAAAATCAAACTCATCGAAGAGAGCGCATCTTAAAAGAAAGGTGCAGTCGAACTAGATACGATTGTTAGGAATAAATTTGAACTCGAAGAAGCACTAGAAATCACTAAAAGGGAGAGTTAAATGAAAATAGATAAGTTAAAATAATAAATAAGAGAAAGAGAAAATGATCTAAATAAAACGAAAAGTCAATTTTAGCTTTTCTAAAAAGAGATTGTCTTGAATAGTATCAGCAGCAATACCAGTAATTAAATGGAAAATGCTAGTGATTTTAATGGCAGTTTGAAAAGTGAAGAAAATGTGAGAAAATTGAGGGAATAGGTTTCGAGATTGAGTTATGAAAGTGAGTAAGAAGTAGAAAGATAACGAAGAAGTATTTAGTAGTAAGGGAAGGAATTAGAGAGAAGTGCTTAAGAGATAGAGGCTATGAAGAATAATGATAGAAAATAGAAGAATAGAATTAAATAGTTAGAAATTGAGCTCGAATCGGCAATTAAAAAAGTATCCACGAAATCAACTACGGATAGATTGTATTCTCCGTTTCATAGAAATTCACCAAATTCTACTTCGAGTAAGACATAAATTGCTGATAGAAGAGCGACTAGTGTACCTACCAAATCGTATTCACCTGCAGCACGTCTTAATAACAACAATAATAATATCAATAATCGATAGGGAAATAATACTACTAATACTGGTAATTCTTACTCTCGACTTAGTCCAAGTTATAACAGCAACAATAACAATAGGTTGGGTACATAAGGATAACAAACAAACAATAATGCAAGATTATCACCAGCTTCTCGTTATACTTAAAACAGCAATGTGAATAAAGCTCCTGGATTTACAAGCAGCACAGCGAATTCCAGATTGAGTCCTAGCACGAAAGTCACCAACTATCTCAGTGCTCATGATTTAAATCTCAACAATAGAAGAACTGGAAACAACAACAATAATAATAATGCTGGGAAATAGCAACCTGGAAGCTATGGACAATCCTCAAATTCGAATTCCTAATCTGGAAATAAAATGTAAGAAATAGATTCGAGAATTAATAAATTGCAAAGTCTACTCAATATGGCTAAGAAATGACACACAAAAAAAGAATAAAATATCCTAATAAATACAAGCTATGCCAAGGATATGTTACAAAGAATTAATTTCTTGACAACTTATAAAAAATTAGATACTTTCAAATAAATTTATATTTGACTTTTTTTTCTTTTTTCTTCATCAACACAATTGATTAGATTAGTTATTTTTGAAGAAAAGAATTGAATGCTTTTTTATTGATTTTCAAGCTAAATTCCAAGCTCATTTCGATTTTTTATTTTTTTGAGACAAATAAATTGAAAATCTTTAAAAAAAAACTCATTTCTTCATGGATTTATTAGTACATAATTTGGAAACCAGCACGATTTCTCCACGCTTTTAACGCTGCTCTTCTGCTTTGAACTCTGGAAAATCAATTTCTTAGAAATAAATAATCCATAAAAGAAAAAATAATTAAACAAAAAACACAAAGATACACAAGCATTCTTAGATATCCCCCTCATCTTTTGTTTCATATGAGCAGCATTTTTATTGTGATTATAGTCTTAGCTTCAGTTTTTATTGTATCTCCTGTTCTCCTTAGTCTCAGTTAGATTTAGAAGCAATACATCATCCCTTCCTTTACAACTCTAGTCTTGGTATGATAAAAATGGAATGTGGATTAATTTATCTTTGGAAATTTTTGAAGATTTTATGGATATTATTTGATCATTTTTTTTGGAATTTCAAATAGGAAAATGATTCAGTGGTGCTGTTGGCAATTTTGAATGCAGCTGTGATTGTTGCAGCTGGTGTGTTTTGGTCTGTCATGAACAAAGACACTAAATTCATTAACAGAGAGTTAGCAAAGTAAATCAAACAGACAGTTGAAGGAATACAATAAAAATCAAAGTGATTTCCCCTAATGAAATCTGCTGAGAGACATTGATCATTTTGATAAACTCAAGAATCAAATAAATGTAAATTTATGTTAGATGATACCAGTAATTTCATGTGCTTTGCGATAATTCATTTTTACTGAAAATCTCATATTAAAAATAATTCAACTTAATTTGTCTCAAAAATTACAAAAAATAAATCAAAAATTGAATCTTCCTGCACTTTTTCATGGAAAATCAATTTGGATTTTCGAAACAATTTTTACAATTTGTGGAAGAGGGAGGAGAATAATATTAGTAAAATCATAAGGATAGATCTTTCTTTTTGCTTTTTATTATTCTGATTATTTTTTCTTTTATGAGGGGGGATAGGAGTGGATGATTCATAGATTAATTGCTGATATTTGCGGTGTCGAAAATAAAATAAGCTTTTTTTCTTATCTTCCCTTGAATATTAATTGATAATTTAGGTATTTCGTTTCTCTCTCCTTATTCACATCCTGAAAACAAAATGGACAAATCTCTCGTGTAGTAGTTAGGAAAAATCAATGATCCGAGTTAAGTTCCTGATGAATTAACTGAATCATACATAAGTAAGCTGCAGTTTTGTGGACGCAAATTGGATTTCGATGAAGAAAACAATGATATCAAGGAGAAAAACGACAGATTATTTTACCTCCAGCAGATGTCAGATCTGTTCTAGGAAAGCAACGCGTACTCTGCTCTGGTGATTCCTCATTTTCAATAGCTTTTTGAAATGATCTCAACGAATATTTTCAGACCACTTCCGATCCGCAAAAAGCTCACACCAACTTAAGGTATGCAACCATGACATTTCAAGGGAATATTGCAGCAATATAAAGAAGGGGATTTGTTTTTCTGGAGATCTTTATGGTTTGTTTTATGATTTTTATTCTTCTTCTTCTTTCATCCAAAGAGTCAGACCTAGAATCTGGTGACATGTTCTTATAGCCTAGTTGGTCTCACTTACAGCCTGTCTACGATATCTTCCTGCAAGTTGTTGTGAGTGATTAAATGGATGTCAAGATTCTCTTGAAGTTCATCACAAAAGGGTTTATTCAACGGTTGCTAACTCTATTTGATTCTTAAGAACCTCGAGAAAGGGAATATGTCAAGAATCTCTGCCATAGATTATACGGAAAACTCGTCCAAAAGCGAAAAACTTTCAGGAAAAGCATCGCATACGTATTTGATGCTCTCGTCTAAGAACAAACTGGGTTCAACGGAATGCCAGAGTTGCTCGACATTCTCGCTTCAGTTATCAGTGGATTTGCTGTGCCGTTGAAAGAAGAACACGTGCATTTCTTCAGAAACACCTTCATTCCGCTACATAAAGTCTAAACATCCCATTTGTTTCATGATTAATTGCAGCGATGTACGATGCTATTTCTCTCGAAAATGCCTGAGTTGTCCCATGAATTAGTTGAGGCGCTGCTGAAATATTGGCCATTTGCGAATTCAGTGAAGGAATAGTTGTTCCTAAGTGAGTTAATCGAAGTCTTAGAAGTCTGCGAAATGGACAGGATTAAAATGTTTGTAGAGAAACTCTTCAAGAGAGTAATTAAATGCATCTCAGGACCGCACTTGCAAATCGCTGATAGAGCTATGTGCTTCTTCGAGAACGAATACTTCTTGGCTATTCTCAGATAGTATAAAGTAATCAACAAATGTTCACTAATATTTGTAATAAACGAAATATTTAAATATTTTTTGCTTGAGAATAGGTTATTTCCTTCCCCTTGATTGTGCCAGTAATCCATAAGATAGCTGATACACATTGGCATAAGGTTCTTTAGGAATCGTTAATGGCATTGCGATCGATTCTAAGAGAACTTGATCCAATCGCTTATGATCGATCGCTCACCACAAAGAACATTCCAACTCTTTATCTAGCAAAAGATGTCAAAAAAAGAGCAGAGGATAGATAGTAAATAGATGAAAAATGGGCGTAATTGCAGGTTCAAGCTAAGAATGCAAATCCGGATCTTAAGAATGTTCAATTAGCTTATTCAGATAAAAAAGTTGTAGGCGAAACTAATAGACTTGATAATGGGAATGTTGTGTTTTGAGAAGGAGAAAGATAAGAGAAACTAAATGGGATTGATTGTTAATAGCGGATATTAGAGAAAGAGAGCAGATTTAGGTATTTTCTTAGTTTTTAATAATCATTTTCACAGGAAAGAATAGAACAATTATTTTCATGTTTTATGTTGTATATTTCAATAAAGATGTCTAAGTTAATTTATGTTTGGGTTTAATTGCTGTAAAAAGACAATAAATGACAATAATATCGTTGTCTAAATTGCATTTATTTGTCTAAAATTTGCAAAATTGTCTTTTGAAATTACATTTTTATCAAAAAGTTTATCATTTTTGCATTATTAGCATTAAATCTCTTTCTTCTTATTTATTCACTAATCTATAGAGCTATCTAATCTTATACTTTATTAGTTTGAGTATAAGATCTTACTTCAGTCAAATTGTGACTCCTTTCAAGAATTAATTGTTTTCACCCTCACTGCAATGATTCAATTTAAAATTCTCAAAATCAATATTAAAAAATTAATCTAAACAACCACTGAAAACCCTTTTTTAAATCCGTCCCCAGCTGAGAGATTGGCTAATTATCTTGCACCTACGTGCATTGTTCCTCTATTAGTTTGGCAGAGTTCAAAAAATTCATAGAAGTTATTTAAAAAACTTTTAGAAAAAAATAATAAAAAAAGTAGAAGAAAACACATTTTCACAAATATGAGCACTGAAACCAATTCTTCAAGCTAGCCGTCAGCAGGTAATCAGCTCACTAATATGGTGAACGATATTGGCAAAGATTTCTAAGCTGTGAAGCCATTGATGCAGCTGTCTTCACTAGTTAACATCCCTCCAGGTCATCTTGCAGTTGGTGGATTCTCAGTAGTGCTGCTATGCATTATTTTTGGATTCTGCAGTGATTTCTTAACTGCTTTAGTTGGGCTACTTTACCCAGCTTACATGAGTTTCAAAGCGATCGAGACTAAGGAAGAAGACGATGATGTGTAATGGCTTACATACTGGGTTGTGTTTTCATTCTTGCACGTTACCGATGGTGCTTTAAGTATGCTCCTGAGATTCTTCCCTTTCTATTATCCCTTGAAAGTCATGCTCTACGTATTCCTCTTCTACCCTAAGACCAAGGGAGCATTGGTTATCTACAACAGTTTCCTGAAACCTTATCTGAGAAACAAAGAACAAAAGATCGATGATCTTATTAATAAAGGCAAAGATGCAGTCAATCAGAAATTGCTAAATAAAATGTGAGAAGAAAGAAATTTATGTTGTTATTTCTTAAAATATGAGACACATATGACTTGTCTGTTTATGTGGTTTGTTTGATTTTGCTAGAGAAAGTGCTTATGTCATGAAAATGTTTAAGATAATAAAAAAAGGAAAGTTTAAAGCAAATGAAACTTTTTTTGCTTTATCAAGCTTGAAAGCTTCTAGACTTATGAGTTTAATAATAAAAATCAATTTTTGTGGGTAGTTAGATTTAAAACAGCTAAAAAAACAACAGGAAACCTGTATAAATTAGCCAAAAAAACTTAAAACTATTCACTTTTTTGGGGAGAAAAAAAACCGATAAAAAAAATTGGGGTCGTCCGAGAATCGAACCCGGGACCTCTCGTACCCTAAACGAGAATCATACCACTAGACCAACAACCCTTAATTGAGATTCTACTTGGGTGTCTATCATTCATGATAAGGAATTCCTGATACTTCTGAAAAGTAGTTAATTTTCAAACTTGGTAATTTTGCAGAGAGTCCGTCATTAGAGTGTAAGATGAGATTTCTGAAAAGCAAAATGAACATTTTTAAGAGTAATAATTTAGGTACAGGCTGTAACTAATGATGGTTTTTAAATGTCACAAGAATTAAACAAATTATCACTCTTTTAACATATGTATCCCTGTAATTTGACACAATATAATTAATAATTCCAAAATATGATAAATACTAAAATAATTTAGAATTATTGTTTTGAACAGATATTGTTATACAATCAGAGAACATATTTAATAATAGAATCATTTGTCTCTTATGTTTGAATCCTTTCATCTCCTTTATTTCAGATAGTCCTTCCTTTTTTAGCCTTGGTTATTCTCAGCTTGAGTTCATAATTAACATAAACTACTCGATTCTCGCTTGGTCTTAGATCAGCAGAGGCAGATCCTAGGCGCTCACATTAAATGTAGAGAATGAACCCTAAAAACAAATAAACATTCAGAATTTATTCATTGCAAAACTACAAAATACACCTATTAAACTGTTTTGTTTTAACCATAATCATCTCTTTGCTTACTTGAATTTGCTTTTTGAAGAAGTTCAACAGATCGAAGCTCTCATAAAGCTATGTTTTTCTCAATAGTTTCTTTCTCGCGGAAGCTATTTTCTCGTCCTTACGGGATCTTGAAGCGAAGATATTTTGGATCTTTTCTGGAGGTGTCTAACCTTAAAGCAGCTCCATATGACCATAGAGATCAGGAAGCATTCTTTTTAACGCGTATCCAAAGTACAATGTGAATGTAGATTGAGAAACGTGAGGTAGCACAGTCAAAACAGCGATAGTGTTAATCTTAGACGTATTTTTAGATTCAGCATACTCCATGTTCAAAAACCAAGTCTGCAAAAATCCATCAGGCTGCACATTACATTCTAGCGTACAAAAGCAAGTAATGAGTGTTAAAGATGGAAAAAACATGGAGATGAATAGCCAAGTTTGGTTATTGTTATAAGTCAGGGTGAAGTATTTGATTATGTTTGTTTTGTGAACAATTTCAGAAATAATTACATTCAATGAAGGCAATCATGGCATTGAAATCAGATATGAGGAACCTATTGAAAATAGTCTAGAGGATTGCTCGATAAGCTGGGATGGCTTTAATAGTTTTGTTAAAGGTATTGTTCGCTAAATCAATGATCAGCAGCTTCATAATGGACTTTTGTTTAAAAAACACCCCAAAAATCAAACCAAATCCAAGATAAAAAGAGACTTTTGTTGTAGTATACCTAAAGGTGATTGAGTATATTTGATTCGTTCCTGTTAAGCATGATGAGGATAGATGTTCCAAGTAAATTCAATGCTTGTGTCTTGATGTCAACTGCTTATTCTTCATACCCATTCTACTCGAAGTTCTTAGCAGTAATATATGTTTTCTCGATGTATTGCAGGATTTCCTAGGAATTCAGAGGGATGAATTCGAGTAAAATGTATTCTTCTACGATCGAGAGCGCCTTGATGATAATCTCTTCGTCTTCGTTTTCTTTAGACAGCAACGCAATGTGCTTGAAAAGCAGTGCTTTCATTTGCTCATCGAGATTCTGAATGGCAGAGTATTCTTTAGAGATGAAGTACCAAAGTTTCAAGATATACAGATCTAATTTCCTTTTCGATAGGCAGTTGTCGATGAATGTAATAACTAGCGTGTAAATTGGCTGGAGTTATGTTTAAGGTGGGAAGAACACGATTAAATCAATGAACATATCGACTAACGCACCACGAAGTAGTTCACTGTCAGTTTAGAGTAAATTGTTGAGTTATGTGTTTGCAAGTACATGAAGGAGTTAATCGTGCTGATTTGCAGAAGAACATTTCTGGAAAATCACTGAAAGGAAGGAAATTAAATGCCACAAGACACTAGCAACTTCGAATTAAGTGAATAATTCCACAATCACGGGGGCAACTCGGGTTATTAAAGATGAATAATCTAGTGATTCTGAGTTGATTTTGACGATTTCAGATAAACACATGCAGCATTCATAGCGTACAACTGCTGATTCTGGATGTAAGAATATTAATTCTACTATTTTCTCTAAGACAATGCCTAGGGATTAGACTGGTAATGCGTTGATCCATCTTGAGACAAGAATGGGGATTCTTCGTGGGATGAATGCTAAGGTTGAATGGTTATTGAAGAGATATGTGAGTAAAGCTGGGAAATCGATAATTGTATTTGCATCGATTTCGATTTTTTAGCAAATTTTAGGAATCAAACCGACAAGAGAGAAAATACTCTCTTAAACCTCACCAGAAACAGATGAAAAGTTGCCTGTAAAAAAATGAAATATTTGCTGGAAATGCAGTGAAAATTGGAGAGACAATTGTTAGCTAAGGACTTGCTTGGTTGTATTGATATTGTAAAAAATAATTTTGTTTTTATTTTGTTTGTTTTACTTGCAAGTAACTATTTGATGAGTCCAGAGAGAAGATTCAGACAAGTTTATGGGAATCGAAGGAGAATCTACTCAGCAGTGTTCATTGCAATGACGTATACGGAGTTCTCAAGCTCGTTCACAGCATCATCCAGGTATCGTTCGTCATCTTCAAAAAAAACAAAATAAATACAGGAACATTTTCTCAAATGATTTAAACGAATAAAACAAAAAATTATAAGTTATATTTGCTCATAAAAAATGCATTTGAAGGCAATTCTTTCTTACCTTTTTCGATGATATCATCATTCTTAGTGTAGACATTTTACGATGCTTAGAAGTGGAACGGTAAAACTTTGAGAATAAGCTAATTCAGAATCTCTTCGATTTTCTGCGCTGTGAAGAATTAATGAAATGTGTTGGAACATATCGCTTATGGTTGCTAGTAGCTCGGCAGCTTAGATTTAGTCACTGTGACAGCATATTATTCAGGTGTTGAGTAATATGTGAATTGTTTAGTCGCTCGGTATAAAGTAAGTAAACCACATTTGAGGATGCTATCGTCATCGTATTTGGTGAAATCAGTGCAAAGGTTCTCGCCAATTTGCAAATACAAGTTTAGAGTCTGCGCGAAAGCCAAGGGATATGTGATTTAAATCGATATTGTATTCGATAAAATCGATCTGATTTATTTAGCTAACAGCTGCTTGACATCATCTTCCTTCCCTACCATATCGAATAATTCTAGAATGCCACGAAGCTTTCCGAGTATTTTAGCTATGATACTGCAGACCTGTTCGCTGGGAAATCAAAAATACAATCATGTTTTCTTGTGCTTTTAATAGGTAAAATGCATATTTTTTATCTTTATTTTAGATTACTTTAATTGAATGTCAGTTTAGAGTGTAGCTAAGCAATATGCTAGCATTTTATCGAGTGCAGTTGAGATCACAGTTAGCAGCTCAAACATCTGAAGGTTCTTATCCGCTATGGCTTTCCCCACGAAGCTATTGAGCATTTCCCAGAGTGCAAAGACAATTTGCAGATTCGTATTAGCTTGCTAATTCGGTTATTGGTTGTGGATTCGTTTCTTGGAGAGATGTTTCAGAATTATCTTGCAGGATTTCAGGACATTCATAGTCTCAGGTGATTCCAGCACGTTTAGTTAGTTTTGCTGAAGTAATTCATAGAGTTTAGTGAGGGAAGATTAAAAATAAGTTTGGATTTAGGGGAAAGCATTTGGCATTTCGTTGTTGATAACAAGACCAATGCACGCGTTCAGATGCTTTCTCATGCTCTTATCGGTTACGCTCCCGAGCATGTTCACGAAGTACTCACGAATCTAGGCTTTGAGTTCCTCAGGGAAGGGGATTGCTTGAGAAAATAGGCAAAAAAGAGATTGGTTATGAATTGATTTATGATAATGATTTGTGTTGAAATTGAATGACTGCTTTTTACGTTTATTCTTTACTAGAGAGCGAACAGACCAATATCGTTGGATGACACTCTTCAGGTACATGAAGGCAGAGAGCTTTGTGCGATGATCCTGAGAGAGAAAAACAAAAAATCAACAGGGTTAGAGAAAATGCAAAAATCAATAGTGTTAGAGAAAAAGAAAGGTGGAATTGTGAAAAACAGGGAGAAAGATGGATTGCAATAAATACTAGAAAATATGCCGCATTTAAGAGCTAAATATGAACTAATATGATCTTTTTTATTATGGTACTTGCGATTTCTCGAAGATAGACAATAGTGCTGGAGGAAACAAGTGGCTTTCTTCGCAGGACATCAGATATTGAGTCGCTTCTTATCGGAGTGTTTCTGTGCTTGCATTGAAGACACATTCTAATGCTTTGGATACGGTTGCCTCGTCTATTTAAGGCTACGGCTGTGATGCTTCTAAGGTATCACTCATATTATCTCTGTGTATCGGTGGGTTTCTCTGGAAATCTTGGGGGTTAGTTAATTAATTCTGAATTTGTTTTAATTTGTCAGCTGAGCCAAATTCCAAATCGAAAAAAGCAGCTAAAATACAGTCGAAAAGCAAGAGAAAAGAGAGAAAGTAAGAAATATTTAGCTATTTTGCTTGTTGTTCTTGTTCTTTTATTTTCTCGCATTTGGAACGTATTGTTGTAAAATTTATGCATGAAGATGAAGAAATTCAACTATTTTTTAAAATATTAGATATTTTGGCCTCATGTTCATTTTTCAGATGGCTTTCCTATTAATAATATCTCAATTCCTTTTCTTTAGGTCATGTCACTTTCTTGCTAAACCTTAATGTAGCTAGGTTGATGAGAGATGCTTTCCATGCTCCTCTAGATCGATTAATGAATTTCAAGCTAAAAATCACCCCCCCTTAATTGGATTAAAATACTTGAAAACGAGATAAAAAAAAGTAAGATCCTACTTTGGTAGACACTTTAATTCTTAAAATCAAGAATTAAATAAAAATGTAAGGATTGTTTTAAGGGTTTCAAATTAAATAGGAAGGTGAATGGATCTAAGAATTAAAGCAGGGGTTGGGGTTGGGGTTGGGGTTGGGGTTGGGGTTGGGGTTGGGGTTGGGGTTGGGGTTGGGGTTGGGGTTGGGGTTGGGGTTGGGGT
>Ga0302271_10000864_pt1 | contig 29822 bp, 24 predicted proteins | sample III_Bog_N1_1_FD_198767 | JGI IMG/M metagenome (GOLD analysis project Ga0302271, IMG submission 198767) | Peat permafrost microbial communities from Stordalen Mire near Abisko, Sweden - III_Bog_N1_1 | ecosystem: Environmental > Terrestrial > Soil > Wetlands > Peat | place: Sweden: Abisko... | reverse complement strand
CCCAACCCCAACCCCAACCCCAACCCCAACCCCAACCCCAACCCCAACCCCAACCCCAACCCCAACCCCAACCCCCCTTATTGTCTTCTTATTTTCTCATTTTAAATAAAGATTTACAAAAAATATTGCATTTAATTAATAAATTAATTCAAATTAATACATGGGAAACTTACATTTTATTCATATTTGTTTAATTATTTTTGTTAATTTTATCATTTAATTTAATTAATTACTTAAGATAGAAATGAATATTTTATTTATTTAGATTTTCACATAACATTAAGTAAGAAGGTTTTTAAAGAAAAAAAGGATAATTTTGGAACATTTCCAATGCGCATTCTCTATTTAGAAAAGAGAATATGATGCTTTACAACGCCTTTAAAAGCGTATTGCATGAATAATGCTCTATTCTCGTTGATATCTACACATGGATCAAACAACCCTTGTTGATTAACTATTTCTCCAAATGTCGCATCTAGCAACGAATGTTTAACTTTAGCCTGTACATAAGCAGTAAGTTCGATAACTTCACAAAGGACATCCTCCAGATTTACTCCAATGTCAACGCTGTTTTTGCTGCTATCCATTGCTTCAATTATCATTTCAGGAGTGCTTAGAAGCGCATATTTCTTAGAATTATAAATTCTCAAAATGTCTTTGATTTTACTAGATTTGCCGCCATATGCTTTCAAAATCACTAAACCGCTAGATCAAAAGGACAAAATGTATGAATATTTAAAGAACTTTTAAGCTATTATTCGAAACCAAATTACAAATGAAACATTAATCTTACTTCAAATTGATTTCTCTTGACAACTTCGGTGCTGTCTAGCTCTTAAGCTCATCATAGCTCACATTGAACACACTCCGTTCATCTAACAATCTATTTTTATGTTTACTTATCAAAATCATCTACTTTCTCTTAGAGTTTTTGCAATATTTCTAGAAGAAATACACAGCTGCTCCACTGCTTACCCCAAGAATAGCTGGAATCATAACAGCACTTCGAGTTGGAAATGCACCAAAGGAAATAGGAAGCGATGTCTGCAAACCATTTCTCTTGTATCTAATTTACAACTCATTGTGTCCCATTCCAAAGCTCGATCTGACTTCTAAATAATTATGTGATCCAAGTGCAATCTTCCATCCAATGCAAACATAAAGCTTAAGGTTCCAGTATTAAGGTTTCTTCTCTCCTTTTTAAGTCACTCCCTGCAATCACAAAGCCCCAACAAAAACAAAAAAGTTCCTTAAATCAAATTCTTTTTTTCACTGTTTTTTGTTTTACGAAAATGATTGAGAACTTCTTATTAATATCTTTCGAAGCGATCAAATCACTGTTGAGCTCAGAGTCTTGAATATTGATATCTCCATCGATTCTCACTCCAAATTTCGGTAGAACTTTGACAAATCCAAAGTTAGCATCACTGATATCACTTCCAATAATAGTGGTGCTAGAATTCACACTAAAAGTGTTGTCTATTACTCTATTCATACTAAGAATAGGTATCAAACCAAATGCACCTATCCGTCCACCATAAACTATGTTCCTATTAGAAATATACAAAAATGTTCGAATCAAATAAGTATCGATTAAGTAAAACTGAAAATTATCTTACAAATTTTTCATTGGTGTAGTGCTGAGTTCGAGAGATCCTTCAGTAGACTTCACAGAATGAAACAGACTAACCTAATAATACAATAATCCATTCAAAATCAAATAAATCAGGGCTTCTAAAACAATAAATTGATTTATTGTATTCCCATTACCTTCACGTCGCTACCTCCAATGTATTTTACAGTGGAAGGTAGTTTCTTTTATGCTTTGTAGATAAATCCCCCATTAAAATCTTATTGCATTCCCTGCACTCCAGCTGCACTTGCTGAGAATCCAATTTCATGTTAGATACCGTAGGGAGCATAATTCGGGAGATGCAGCGTTGGGATGAAGGATAGACGAGTTAATATTAATGATTTACCTTGTTGGAATTATTTACTATGCCCTTTTTAAGCGTATTGTATTCCACTAAGATCAGCATTTAGCTAAATATTTCGGAAGCAAGTTCCGTAGCCTTTTTCTTCGCGGAATAATTCAAGCATATGCTCCATACGAGCTAATATTTTCTAGATTTAAAAATGAGATTTAGAATATAAAAGGAGATATTTCTCACTTTGTTATCTAATTTGTACCTATTTCAGAATATTTAGTGTGTGTTTATACTCATGTTTATGCAAGATTCGCTGTTCGTAAACATGCATATACTCTTCTTCAAGATCGATGAATTTCATTGGATGCTGCTGGCATATTTTAATGCCTTAATATCCAAAGCGATCATAGATCAGCTTGAGAAAAGGTGTAGAAATCGCTTTGTACGCTCGATCGATGACTTCAAATTGTTCTCGAGATTCCAGATACATCCCAGCTGATTGCTTATCAGGATGAAACACACGAGAATACATGAAGTATCTGTCCTTGATGGCTTTAAAGTCAGCATCTAGAGGGACATTCAGCAGTACATAAGGATCGATTTCATTATTTTCACTTCCAGGAGGATTGCTACTGCTGCTCATATAGCTGAGAATATCTCACCTTAGATTTGATTAATTTTGATGCTGATTAGATATCTTAGAATCTAATTCTATTGATTTAGATAAATTGATTTTGGCAGCAAAGAAGAACTTTCTCTGGTTGGGGCTTTTTTTGATTCTTTCAGAACAAGAAAAAAATATTTTGAAATACTAGCAAAAACAAGATAATAATCAATTATTTAGATTAATATCAATACAAATCTTCAGCTTATTTCACAATCATATGGGCACGTATAAATCCAAAGCCTTAAAGGGAGATGTCTACGATCTAGCTCCACTTGAAGAATCCCCTCCAGAAATTTAACCTCTCACTCGAGCACCCAAACCAGGTCAATGGAAGCTCAATATTCTTCGAGGAAAACGAGAAGATGAAATCAAAGACGAAGCCATGCCAATAGCTAGGAGAAAATGTCGAAATAAAGCGAATAAATTTATAGCATGTGAACAGCAGAATGGTAAATACTGGACAGTGTTTGAGTGCATAGAAGAATATGAAACGATGAACGAGTGTTTCCTGCGAGAATTGGATATTGCAGCTGATAAGTTAAGACGAGATCTTAGCAAACATCCAGAATGGTGGTGGAGAGAATTCTATGATGAAAATGGAGAAATTGGAGAATAATTAGAATGGAAAGATGAATGGTGGGGAGAGTTACTATTTAAGAAAGCCTCCAATAAGATATTCTCTTATTTTGAAAGATCCAACGGATAGGAGGGAACTAGCAAAACAGATTGATGGTGTTAGAAAATATTATGACATAGAATGTGGCAGTTTTTCACTTTAGGGAGAGAGAGAAATATTAAAAGGAGAAGTATGAGGTTATTAATGAAATATTTCCATAAAGAATAAGTAATTGCAAAAGAACAAGAACTGACATTCTTAAACAATGGCTCAATATTGGAGAATCAAGTACACAAATGTATCTCATTTCTCATTTTTGCATGTAACAACTCTAATTTTATGGTTGTGAGTTAAAATGAACATCATTTCGATTTTCTCCTAAATATTCGATTTTGAAAAATGCTAAAATAACTCAGAACTTATCGATCAAAATATTTTTCTGTTTGTTGAGAATAATAAAATAAAGCACTCACTCTCGAGTCGAAAAGAATTTTGATGTTTTCTATTTTTCAATCCAAATATTTCTAATTAGCAACTATCTACCATCCTTGTATCTATAGATTCTTTTTATTCCTTTATTCATTTTTCAATCCATAGAGATACATATTCAATATGTGTACAAATTCGGATAATCTCAGTGATATTGAACTGAAACTCTAGATAAATTTGAAACATTTTTATCAATTCACAAATTCTAGTTATGATGTCTCGTTTCTACTGGAGAAAGTTAAGGATAATTAGCTTATCAGAGAAGAGATCTTCTTCTACTGAAAAATAGCCAGAACTTTTAATATTCCAGATTTTTTTGTTTAGTTTTCCCAGAAAAAAGAGCTGTTCTTGAATTTTATTTTTCTCATTTGTTTTCCTTACGTTGATCAAGAAAAATCAAAAGGTACTTGATAAGTTGATCATGAAATTAACTGAATATCGCATGGCAGGAGAGTATTGTCAACAGTATGGCAGAAAAGACACTCACTACAGTGCTCATAAATTATTTAGAATACTACAATTCCATTTGGAAGAATCAAAAAAATCAACAATTCATTGGGTATCATGCACAGCTAGAGGATATTGTGTTGATTTAGAGACACGAATCAAAATTATTTTGAAAAAAATATGATACCCATTGGTAATTAGATGCCTTAGACGTCTTGAAGTAACTCTTGATGAATTTGGCGAAATAACTGAGTTAAATGATTTATAGAATATCAAATCTAATTTAATCAACACAAAGAAAGCAAATATCAGAATAATTGAAGATAATAAATGTGCTATTTGTCATAAATAATTTGGAGATAAGACAGAGTATATTCTCCAATGCAGTTGTAGTATATTAGAAGTGCACATCTTCAGGGGAAAAGTTGTTTTTAATTTGCCCATAAACTCTTCAAGATTTTGAAAAACCTTCAGACAGGGTAAACAAACATTTAATGCTTTGAATAAGCTTTTCTTTATGACAAAGGAATTAAAAACTATTAAGGTTAAACAATTTTCATATAGTTCAAATGAAAAGAAAGAATAAATCAGAGAGAGAGAACAACTTAATCAGTATTGTATCTTTTGGGAGATACATTAAAGATGCATTAAAACTAATTGTTTTTAACCAACCGCTTCATTTGCTTCCCCAAAGAAAGAGATGTTTGCGTCAGATTTCTGCTTTAAATTCAGATTTCTAACAAACTGCTTTTGATGATTAAACAAAAACAAAACAAAAACAAAAAACAAATTAAAGTCAGAAAAATGAAGAAGCACCAAGTGGAACCCAAAATAAGCTCTGATTCAAATGAAAAGAAGTCAGAAGAAGCTGGCCAAAAAAAAAATTCTAAAGCTTCTGAAGCGGTTAGAAGAAATTTAGAATATGATCCATTGAACATTTCATTATTGGACGACAATCATCAAGAAGCTACTGATACATTATTAGAACCTCAATTAGAGAAAAAATTCATAATAAAGGAGGGTCAATCAGTTGAGGCTCCCTCAAAAGAAGAACAATAAGCAATTAGTAATCATTTACTTACTAGCACTCCTTTGAACAAAGTAAATTAATTATTAAATAATAAATACCTAATAATTTTAATATGGTTTATTGTTCTTTCAATTCTTCTCTTTTCTTTGAAATGAATCAGGGGCCATAGATGGTAGAGAATCTAATCGGAAAACTGTCTCAGCAAATTGCCGGATTATCCTCCAGAATCGACGAAATAGAACAAAATTTTAAGCAAAAATTTGAAAGTATTGAGAGAAGGCTACCAAAAGACATACTTACTGAAAATGCAGAATAGCAATAAGAATTAAAACAAACAACTGAAGAGCAATTGGTATTCAAATTAAACCTTCCATAACTAACTAAGGAACACTTAAAAGATTTCTAGTTCACAATCAATGAAAAAATAGTTGACCCACTATATTTATCATAAGCAAAAGACTATCTTTTCAATCTCCATCTTCTTTTGGGCAGAACAAATTCCCTTCCTTTAGAAACTATTGCAAAAATGAGTTACCTCTATCTGGAATAATCTCAATATAATAATGAGTATTATTATTTCATCGAAGATCGTTAGTTCTTAAAATCTTTTAACGAAAAGCATGGAGTTATTATCATCTCTCCAGACAACGTAAAAATATTTCCTATAACAGTATCAATAGGTTGCTATAAAATAGACTAAGAGATCTTTGATGAAGCTGGTAAACTTTATCGTGTAATGAGCAATCTCAGAAGTGAGATGAAAAAAATATAAAAATGAAGAAGAATTTTCGATAAATTGTGAATTCATTGGATTTTTTCATTAATAAGCATTTCTAACAGACGATAGACGACCTGCCATTATCATCTTCAAATTATTTTTGTTTACTTCGATAAATCTATATTTCTGTTATGTGTTTAGTAATTCTCTTTCATAAATCCTTTCAAACTATCTGTTAATAAAAGGCCAGTAGATGAGTGTGATTGTTGTTTCATCTTAGTAGTAAGAACTATTGCGATATGTCCTTAAATCAACTCAAGGATATCATCATTTTGTATCTATAAAATATAAACCAAAATCGATGTTTTATGCTGAAAATCATAAACAGAAATACTTAACGCTGTGAAGAATAGCACAAATAATCTATGATATGCAAGGACGAATTAAGTGAAATTCTTTCGAAATCTTCATTCACAAAAATCAATCTTTTTGTTGCTTGCTTTCTCCCTTCCAATATTATCGATAAGGTTAATTTATTCTCACAGAAAAAATCCTAATCAAATTCAGCAAATACTCCATGAAATTATTAGTTTTTCTAGTATGGGAGAACAAAAGGAAAAAGAAGAGAGTTGAATTTATTCAAAAAGAAAGAAAAGCTAGCCTGTTTGTCTAGGAAGTAGACTTCTAATTTAGTTCAAGTATTAAAGTTCTGATAGACTCCCCCTCTTCTAGCGCTGTATTAACTCGCAAACAAGGATGTTTCTTGAAAAAATAATCAATAAAACAACACTCAATAAAGCTTTACAATATCTTTTTGCTTTTTCGTTCACTTTTAAAAGTTAAAATATGTTAACTAGAAGAAAAATAAATGCGAAATGAAAGCAAAGATCGATAGGATCCAAATCAAATAATGTATGAAATCACTATCAAAATAATTGTTTTCTTTTGATCTCTTTTAGATTGGTTATGCCATGTAAAAAGTACATGAAACTCATCACTAGCCTAGTGAGAAGGAGATCAAAAATACTTAATTTATCTGTTGAACCAATTAATTAATTTAATTAGTGAGTTGAAATTTGAGATAATCAGCACTAACAGAGGGTGATCAGCATCGATATTACGCAATCGATCAGATTCCCCAACGAGATGATTTGTTTTCACATCAAAACTAATGATCAACTCATAGTTTATGGATTGCTAGGATCTTGCATAAAGACAACGCGTTTTACTTGATTATTGCTTCGAGAGTTCAATAGTCTAGTATTAACTAAAGTTGAAAAGATTCATCTTTGAAGTTGATTGCTTGGAAGAATATTCATGCATTCAAGAAATACCTATTTATCTCTTTGTTTTGTTTCAATTTGAGCTCAATTAAAAATGGTTGCTTCTAAATCAGCTTAAATTACCTAAACAAACATCTAAAATTCTCGCTGTTTCCTATCTATTCACACAGAGCATCTTCAACATGGATATGTAGAAAATATTATTGCTAGATGTCTCCTTTATTTTTGATTCGTTTTTAAAAAAAGAAGGATTCAAATAACTTTATTATATTAGGCTGATTTCGTTGAAATGCCATAAATAGTGAGGGATCAATCAAAAGATCTTCAATGCATTTCTTGCTTCTTTTTGGAGGGATAGGCATAGTAGAGATGAAATGGAAAATTTGTAAAGATATTGATGACTTAAAGAAATATTGTTGTTGTACTGTGAAATGAGTTACTCCTAGACACAAAGTCTATTATATTTTGAGATATTTTAAGGATTTGGAGAAGTTTCCTAAAATTGTTGAGAGATACAAATGTTAATAAGACGCATTTCTGGTGATGCGTCTGATGTGATGTATGTTATGTGTGAAGAAGAGGCATATGAAAGTTACATCCTTAAGGGATACATGCAATTAAATTGAATAAGATAGCCTGGATTTACATACCAACACATACTTCCCAACCAGCAAGTGACGCAGTTTAATAAAATATCCGCTGAAATTGAGTGTATGGCAAGTGCATTTCTAGTGAACAAAACGGTTATTTTTGAGAAAACTATGAGCACCATAATGTCGGTTTGAGGAAGACTAGAGTTAAGATGGGGGAAGAATTAACTAGGGATGAAAATGGCGCTTACTGGGTTTCACTAGGAGTCCTATCAAGATGCATTCTAGTGAAGTTAGAGGGAGTTGAAGGAATTATGAATCAATTAGAGGAGGTGGGGGGGAGGTGTAATTGAAAGAAGAGGAGGAGGAGAGGGAATTAATATATAAAGATTAAAACCCTGAAAAATAATAATACAATACATTACCCACAAGATTAAATTTATAAAACTAAAATGGACGCAGAAGGCAAGAGAATTCAAGAAATCACCGCTTAGATTGAGCAATGGTGGAAATCACCTCGTTTCGATCAAGTCGAGAGACCCTACAAGGCTTCAGACATTGCACCTCTTAGATCATCGATCCCCGTTGAATATCCCTCCAACGTTCAATCCAAGAAGATGTGGAAACTCCTTAAGGATGCCCAAGCAACCAAGAACTTCCACATGACCTATGGTGCCTTGGACCCAGTGCAAGTTGTCAATCTCTCAAAATACTTGAAGACTGTGTACGTCTCTGGATGGTAATGCTCTGCTACCGCTTCTACCACCAACGAACCTGGTCCAGATTTCGCTGATTACCCCGCTGACACCGTTCCTAACAAAGTTGACCAACTCTTCAGAGCTCAACTTCTCTAGGACAGAGCTTAGAATGAAGTCAGAGCTAAGTTGACCCCTGCATAGAGAGCTGCTACCCCTAGATTCGACTATCTTTCTCCCATGATTGCTGATGCTGATGCTGGTTTCGGTGGTGTCACCTCTACCCTCAAGCTCATTAAGCTCTTCATTGAAGCTGGTGCCGCTGGTATCCACATTGAAGATCAAAGACCAGGCACCAAGAAATGCGGTCACATGGGTGGTAAGGTTATTGTCTCCTGTCGGGAACACGTTAACAGACTCATTGCTTGCAGACTCCAAGCCGATATCATGGGAACCGATCTCATTATCCTTGCTAGAACTGACGCTCTTTCTGCTAAGCTCCTCGACTCCAACGTTGATCCCGTTGACCACCCCTTCATTTTGGGAAAAACACCTTGTGGAAAGGAACTCACCTTCCCCAACGCTGGTGTTGAAGCTATTAAGACTCAAGTCCCTGCTTCTTAAATTGCATCAGTCACCGCTAACTGGCTCTCCAAGTGCTACGAGCTCTCCTACACTCAAGCCGTCCAATTTGCCAAGACCCTCGGATTCACCCTCAGTGTTGATTGGGAAGCCCTCAGATCCGCTGAAGGATTTTACTCAATTGACGGAACCGTCGAGCTCTGCGCTGCCCGTGCCAGACAATACCTTAGATACGCCGATATGGTCTGGATGGAAACCCCCACTCCTACCATTGAGACTGCCACTAAATTTTCAACCCTCGTCAGAAAGGCTTGGCCAAACAAACTCCTTGCATACAACCTTTCTCCCTCTTTCAACTGGTCTGCTTTCGGTATGTCCAACCCTCAAATCGAAGCTTTCTGCGGAGATCTTGGCCGTCTCGGATATGCCTGGTAATTCATTACCCTTGCAGGTTTCCATCTCAACGCTCTCAAGTCAGAGAAGCTCTCTAAGGATCTCGCTAAGCGCTCCATGCTCGCTTACGTCGAGACTGTTCAACGTAAGGAGGAAAAACATAAGGTCGACCAACTCACTCATCAAAAGTAAATAATTTTTACTCTTATTTTAACTCAACAATTTCTCATATTATTTTTTTCATTAAAGATGGGCTGGTGCCAACTACGTCGATGCTTGTCAATCTCTTGTTAACCCCGATTCCAAAACTCTCGCTTCTTCTAAAGAATCCACCGAGAACTAATTCGGTGGAAAGCACTGAACGATTAGTAGCAGCTGAGAAGCTATTTGTCTTTTTCCTTCTCAAAGCTACATAATTTATTCGTTTTGTAACTCTACTTGATCATTTTAAGCGAAAAGCTCTTAATCATATCCATATCTCAACATCAAAAAGAACAAAAATTTACAAATATTTGCAATTAAACAATAAATCAGAAAATCTGATATTTATTTTCCCGATTTGATAGTCCTACAAAAAAACAAAAAGAATTGAAAATATGAGGCACTATGCTTCTTGGGAAATTAAAGCCTGATAGAGGCTGGAAGCACAGCAAAAGAGGCCTCTTTTTCATTATTATTTGTTTGCAGTTGTTTCAGAAAATTAAGAGTTTTTCTGTATTTCGAGCAGATCAAATCAAACAAACCAACAAACTAAACAGCAATACGCAAGAGAGAAATACACCTGTAAAACTATGCAATTCAACAACATTTTCTTTCGTCCTCCTACCCCTACGTATACGAAGAAAGATTTCGTAGGCATAGACCGCATATTCGAAGTCCCAACCTAAAATGTCACCAGTAAAAAATACCCATATAGTCATTTTCAAAAATGAATCCATCTTTTGTGTTTCTCTTATATTCTCATTCATTTTTCCTCTACTTAAATCTGACTTATCCTTTCTTTCTCCTCATAGACAATTCCAAACTCTAACTCTCCATCCCTTGCGTGCTGATGCCATTCCTCTATGGTGGCAAAGAAATGATTTCAAAATATTACATTGTGTATTTCCATGGAAATGCTGAAGATCTAGGAACTTCTTATGATTTTCTCTACGATCTAAGAACAGTCGTGAGATGTAATATTATACTCACAGAATATTGCGGATATGGGTTGTATAAACAACTGAAACCGAACTGCAAGCAAGTAGAATATGATGCAGATAAAATCTTTTAGTACATCACTAAAACATTGAACATCAACAGAAGCAACATTATCCTATTAGGCCGATCGATGGGCAGTGGACCAGCTTGCATGCTAGCAGCGAAATACCAACCTAGAGGACTAATGTTGATTTCTGCATTTACATCTTTAAAAGGCGTTGCAGCTAATATGGTAGGGGTTCTTTCTTCGCTCGTTTCAGATAGATTCAAAAACATTGAGTAAATTGAGAGTGTTCAGTGTCCAGTTCTGTTGATCCATGGAAAAATGGATACATTAGTACCATACAACCATTCGTAGAAGCTAGCGGAGAAGCTTCTCGTGGATGTGTTAGAATGTTACTAAAATGGGATGACGCATAATGACTATGACATTGACACTGATATTATTAATAACATTTAGCTGTTTTTGAGGGAGAAAATGAACATTTTCTAAAAGAAAAACGATCCACTTTTGTCTAAGTTCGAGAAATTCCCACAGGAGGGACTTCTAGTACATTTGTATCCTGAGTTAGATTAGAGATAATAATAAAAATAACTAGAATAAAAGAAAGAAAATAAGACATCTACTACTGAAGAACTTGCCCAAAAGGAAAAAGAAGAAGAATCCAAAGAGAATGTATTTCAAGAGAAAAATGGAATAGTATCTGCAGAGAATTCGCAGAAAGAATAATAAATTTAAGAAAACACAGAAATCAAAAATAATGCTGATAACGAAATAAACACTTTGTTATTGAAAAAGAATGTTCTTGAATTAGCCCCAGTGATTATAGTCCCATAGAATCAGAGTAATACTAGACATAACAACCCATAATTGAATAGTATTCTTGAGAATGAACTTAACACTGATAGGGCATTCACTGAAGAAACGCCTATGTTGTTTCATGAGCCTCACAGAAGTAATTTTCATATCAATAGGAACGATAATAGCAATCTTAACCCTAACAATCTTAATGTAAATGACAATGCCTCAGTCAATCAGACAAATTACCTTGAGAATCAAAGTGAAGATCAATAATCATTTGCATGAAATAGTATTACTAGGGTTTGAACAATAACTGAGAAAAAATATTTTTTTCAAAAGAAGATGGTGGTATTGGTTGATACCCTTGAAAGCACATTCTTCACCTTGTCTCTTATCATCCATTATAAAACTGCCTAAATCAACTTGTCTCTTTATATAAAAAACCCAATCTCTTTTTGTCTTTATTTTGAGTTTAAGTTCTTTTGTATTTCATTTATTTCTTTTTAGCGAGCAGCCCCTCCCAGTTTAATATCAAATAAAAAAGAGGAAGTATTAATGAACTCAATCGACTTTAGATTATTCTTTGAATGTTTTAAATTATTTTTGAAATTACTTGTTTTCCAGCTTTGAATTATTTCACAATGATAACAATGTGCCTTATGTATCTGCTATTTAATCCAACAAACAAATATCTTACAATTAATATTACCCACTAAAACTAATCCGAAGTCAATTCAATTGAATTCTAATTATTGGTAATAATCGTAAGCTTATCAACAGAAATCAACGTCTGAATTCCTTTGAATTTTTTTATTTTATACAATTATTTCCTGTTTTTTTGAATTTTTTTGTTCTAAAATGAGAGAAAAAATATGGCTTTTAATTTTTTGAATATCTTAAATTCTGCTGATTATTTTAGCTATCCAATAGCTGAATTTACAGAAAAGAATAATACAGTAGCTATTAGCATTTCAAAAAAGATTCTGTTGGAAATGGTTGATTGATGGGAATCTAGAAGTAGACAAGGAACTGTGATGAATGTCTATTTTAGTGATTATGTTAGTGTAATAACAAGAAGACTATCACTATATGTAGGAGATTAAATTAGAAAATAAATCACTTAAAATAACTACATCAGCAGTAGAAAGTGTAGCATTATTGCCTTAGATTATTTTTTCTATTTCAAATAAAAATATTCAAAAATTGTTAGAACATTACTTTTTTTATCTGCTCAAATTCTTGAAGTTATCAATTAGAATAGCTTTCGATGCAGGATAATAGGTCTCAAATGAAGAGGAGTAATCTGAAAGAAACTCAAAATATATTAACAGAAGAAAAAAACATTGGAAAGTCTTTTTAAAATCAAATATCCAGCTGTTTCTTAAAAATAAGGAGAAGTTTTTGTGTAATCTTTTGTATTTTCAGGCAGAGATAGATAGGTAAGCTTGGTGGACACTAAAGGATGCGGAGGGGAGGAGGGGGAGCATTCAAAAGAGGTGGAGAATTCAAGTTGCTAAGAAGAGTGAAATCAAGGAAATAAAATTTGAAAAAAATAAACAAAGATAGATATTTTTCCCTACCAAAGAGAATACAAGAGAGATATATAATTAGAAGGAGAAGAAGTTAAAAAGAAACAGAGTCTGTCAAATAAGCCAAGAAAAAACAAAAGGAAATAGCTTCTGATTGTATTGTAAAAACAAGAAGAAGAAAATATCTGCACATTTATTGTTTATCCATTTCAGCAATTCTACGAAGCCACCATCATGGATAAAACGAAGCAAATCGCGTAAACGTCATCTCTAAACAAAGCCCTAGCTACATTGCTGAGCGGTTTTGAGAAGAACAAGGCATGGACTGATATTGGTGCTTGGCTGTTTAAAGTTGAGCAAACCTTGAAGGAATTTCCTAGTCCTTTCATATCTGAAAAACTAGGATTAGCTAAGCGCTTAGCTTAATGTCTCAACCCAGGTTTGCATTAAGCTATCAACTAGCAATCTCTGAAAATCTACGAGTTGATTTTCGAAACAATGAAGTCATCTGTTTAAGGAAACTCAGAGGAATACAAGAAGATGTTCTGTGAAGACATCGGAATCTACAGTGTGGGTCTCTTCCCATTTTTCTAGAATGCTCACCAAAAGAACAAGCACATATTCCTAGAAATCATTAGAAACTACTACGTCCCAGTCGGAAGAGATCTCATTCCTTCATTGCCTGGTTTAGTTTTAGCGATCATGCCAGGTTTGGAGGAACAGTCAGAGATATTGACCAAAGACATCATAAGGACATTAGATGCGTTGCTAGTGTCAGTCGGCAGAAGGTATGAAAAAATGAAGAGTGTTTGCTGGATATTTATTGGAATTATGAAATTCTTGCTGTGGTTTTTAAAATCTTGATAATCAAAGGCAGAAAAAGGATTTTTTCCTTCAAATATTACCAATATTTTAATTGATTCTCCTTGTATTCAGAGAAAATTTGCCTCTTTAACTTTTTTGATTATTTTTTGCTAGGTATTTCGTTGGAAGTGTCTGGATGGGCATAATGAGATCGTAGCGTGGGAGAGAATAAGGGATCAAGTATTTGATGAGACTTATCCCTAAGATGAAAAGTGAAGAAGGTGAAGATGAAGATGATGATAATGCGGATTCTTCAGATATCTCAGATGATGACGATGATGATGAAAATGTTGAACCAGAAATTAATAACAATAATAATAACAATTCCACAGCAAATATAACTATCCCTGCATAAACTAATGAGTAATTACAACAGCAACCAGTTGTATAAGACCAACAAGTCGAATAGTAACTACAGCCAGCTACTGAGAATCTTGAGTAATTAGGAGGAATCCAAAATGGTGAACTACCAAATGAAGATATCTCAGTTTAATAACTATTATAATCATCTGATCCAATGGCTGAGTAAACAACTAATGAAAATGCAGCTGCTCCTGTTGAAGATGACTCCTAAATCAACAATAACAGAGCTGAAGCAGTAGAAAACAAAGAAAATCATGAGGGAAATGACAATAATCAACCTGAGATAACCATTCCATTAAATGCTTAACCTGAGAATTACCTTCAAGTGAATACTCAAGGACTTTCTCCGATTTAATCGTCTCTTGTTCCTGCTGAATAAAATCCCTAGCCATTTAACCTTGATTTCAATAACAATACTGCAGCTACAGTGAACAATAATATCCCTCAGAATAATGAAGATCGAGCAATTCCCAGTTCCAATCTCTAAAATACCTCTGAATAGCCATAGAAAACCCCTTCATAGTAGTAGATTGCAAATACTTAAATTCCTTAGAACAACTAACGAAATATTGTTTCAAGTGACATAAAACCAACTTAATAGTAATTCCCCTCAAATAGCACTTCTGCTTAGGTCTCTGAGGCGAAGCCTAAGCCTTAGTAATCTTCCAAGAGTGCTTTGGAGATGGCATTTTAGTAGGAAGTTGCTCAGAAGATAACTGTACCTCAGAAAAAGCCAGATTTCTCAAACGCTGGATTTATTAGAGAGAATTTGAAATACATTGAAGATGACATAAACGCTAATACAGATGAGATTAATTTCCCAAATAAATCAACGCTGATTCTGTCGACAATTTTAGCATGCTTAGATGATGAGAAATAAATGGTCAGAAGAAATATTCTTGACTTTATGATTGCACACTTAAGGATTACCCACCCGATATTGACTCCAAGTGATAGATTAGTGTTAGTTGAAGGTGCCCTTAATTAACTAATTCGAAAAGATGTATCTGTTACTCGCCGTGTAAATGTTTGGCTTTTTGGTAAACCCGACATGGATAACAAATACTCCGTCGTTGGAGGTCGTGAGTTTGTTGTCGAACTCATTGTAGAAGCTTTCAAGCGAATCTTCACAAGAGAATAAAAAGATCTAACTAAGACCCTCTAGCCCCTTAAAATTATGCAGACATTCTACATGGAGCACGATCACATGCTGGAAATGACAATTAGCTAGCTCGCTATTTCCATTGTTAGATATATCTACTAGCATTCTTAGACCCTCCAAATTTCCTCAATAGTCTTGAAAGCTGGTATGCGGTTTATGGAGAATATTTCAGCCTATTTCGGGTAGCTGCTCAAGAGTCTCGCTGATGAAGCAGTCAAATAAATGGAACTGAAAAAAGATGAAGAAACCCTGGAGATCATCAATCTTATTGATTTCACATATTCTTCGCTTATCGGAAGGGATCAGACCATTGATTTAGCTGTAGAGAGAGATTGCGTGAAGGAGACACTCGCGAGATTATGCTACTCGTTATCTTTGCTCAACGATGAAGAAATCATGAGTTTCTAAATGGTAGAAGCAGCATTGAAGGTGATTATTAAATTACTTGAGAGACTAGAAATCATCGAGAAAGCCATCAAGAAGAATCAAAAGAAGGAAAAAGCTGCTGCTGTGTTGTAACTTTCGTAGCTTAAATCGTAGATTTAAATGTAATAGCAGTTACAGCAGTCACAACAGCTAGCTTCTGATCTTAAAACATCTTAACAATAACTCACAGAAATAGATAATAACACTACCGCGAACAACAATCTGAATCTCGGTACATTAGTTACATCTTAAACAGCACAAATTCAAGCCTTAGTTGGATCTTCTTATCTCCAATAAAGCTTCTAAAATGATTAACAATAGCTACAACATCAAGGATTAACTCAGGAGGAAATTCAAACTGCTGTGGAACTCGACGAAGGTGCAGAGAAATTCTTCCTTTTCTATGAGAGACTGTGTAATCTACTCGAGAAATTCAAAGCCAACACACTTTACAAGTTGTCGTCTATGAGCGTGGTCAAAATCTAGAAGTTCTTGTATGACAAGAAGAGCATGACAGCGTTGCCATAGTGGTTCAAATGCATTTCTTCGTCAATTAAGATTGCCAACCCGAATATCTCTTTGATAGCTATCGAATCGATGATTGAGATCATGATATCTGAGAGAATCGATCCGATTTATGAGTAGCTAAAAAGTCTCATTATTGAAGAAGCTAAAATGAAGTATTCCTCGAAGAATCAAGTTGTCGCAGGGAATGATTACACAAAGCTAACTCTTGAGAAATTATGGTCGCTGCTGGACTTCCAGCATTTCTATGATAGGATCATCGATTTAATTATCAACTTTTCAAAGTAAAAAATCATATGATATGTGCATTTTACGCATAACACCCTCGATTTTGTGTGATAACCTTTATGATTTTTTTTGTTGTTTCTAGGTATTTCCCACAATACTTCAAGGAAGTCGTTGTGAGCTCCTTTCATGCGGTGTCAATTACTGAAAAAGAAGCTTCTATTCGGCGATTTGCAGTCTTCTGGAGACTTACAGCAAATCACTAATCTTAGTTCTTGCTCTCAGAGCTCAACAAGGTATGTTAGTTAGATAAAATTTCATGAAAAGCATATTCTTTCCTTTTTTTCTCCTCTAAGGTTGGACTCTTTAGCATGCTTGAATTTTTGGACCATGAGAATCCCTTAATCCGTCATGCCTCTAAGAATTGGCTGATGGAGAGTGTCCCATAATTCTATCGTGTTATCGACCCCTTATTTGAAGTGCTCCTCCAAGCAAATCACAACTGGTATGTTTCCGACAGCCTGTAACTCTTCTACTCAAAGGAATACAACGCCGCTAAAGTCAACGAGATGTTCCGCAAGCTCAAGAGTATTTTAGTCACGGGGAGCGATGTATTCTTGAAATACATCTCCTAATATGAATTGAGTCCACTGCTATTCGATGAAAAATCACATATTACAGACTAAACCTAAGCTGTGCTCATTAAGCGAACTGGAGCAACTTTTCCTTACTTCTCAACACTCGATCCTTCACACAATAACATCAACGCTTAGACTTCGATTTCGATTTCGAGCCCATCTGGAAATAATGCCAATGTGGTAAATACAACAGCTACAAGCAAAGTCACCGAATTAAAAATGTCCTATTTGGATTTACTTATCATGGTTTGTCTCCGCTACATCTAAGGACAAGCCTTAGAATCATTGTCTTTGAAGTTCCAAGTCGAAAACGCTGCAGTTAACGCTTCTGCTTGTGAGTTTTTAGAATTACTGATCACTCATTTAGAAGATTCTTTACTCTCCTTAGCTGTCTGTGAATACCTCATGGAGCCATTACTATGCATTCTCAATCACTGCATTATCAACAAAGATTACGTAATGCAAGTCTAGCTGCTGAATGTGTTCAGAATCATCTTCTTCCACTCTACTTACATCAAGAAAAACGGTGTAGAACTCATCAGGTTTAAGTTAGTTTAAACACTTTCCCATAAGTTATTTATCCCTAACATCCTCAACGGATTAGCTGTATCCATCCCTTACGTTCGGTCATAGTTCATATCCTTTATCTCAGCATGCGTTCCTTTGTTGTCCGCATACTTAATCCACCCCACATTGACAACGATCATTTAACAAATTATGTTCTCATATTTCTCACTGATAAAGCATCTCTCAACAACGCCTGCTTAGGAAAACGACGATTCGATGATTACTCTATCGAAAACATAGATTTTTAAGGAGCCTTCTCTTGTGAAAGCATCCAAGATCGTATTGCTCATTTAAACTCAAGAACTCGTCAAAGAAGATTCGAATATCTATGAGATCCACACTGTGCTGGAAGGAGTCAGAACGATTTTGTAGTTCTACTTGAAAATCAGAACACTTGAAGAGATAGAACAGAGCAAGAAGGAGACTCCAAATGGAGGGTTTATGAATGTCATGAAGACTGTGTTAACTCTAGGCATAGCAGGTGATCCAATCACAATCGGTGATAAAGATCAGAATGGAAGGGTAATTTATTTAATCGAAACTTCTTCACATTTTTAAAAAAGCAATGCATTTATCAACATTTTATAGTTCTTTTTTTCACTTTCCATTTATCTTATCTTCCTTTTTTGGTAACCCCCCAGGTCGTCTTCACTTAGCACACTGAGACATGCAGTGCTTTACTCTAAGATATCAAGCAAGTCGTGGAACTATTCGTGAACAGCTGGCAGACCAGCCCAGAATTCCTGATCGAATTCACATCCTTCGGGATTCGTCCTTACCAGCTCATGAAATACACCGAGTTCAACAAGAAACTGCCTGAAATGATTAAAAACGCTGAGAACGATAAACAGAGAGTGAAGATATTAATTATCTCGATTATCAAGCCATTAATTTATGATTTCCCTTAAGAATTAATGAATTCCTTCGTGAGTCTCTGGATCAGAGAATGCGCTTTAGATCCCCCATCGAACCACAGCGATTTCGGATAAAACGAATTCCTCAAGAAACTCGTTGCCATGCTCACGATTCTGAACATTCCAAATGAACTGTTCTTGAATTCCTTAGCAGGTACCTTCCAGGCTGAGAAGATTGCAGCGTTTTATCGAATCAAAAATCCACGCGAAGGGAAGGGAGTATTTAGTTTGAATTATGAATTCGGATAATTAGAAACAAATTTACTGTACTTCCTGTATGTCTACTTAGCCTACGCATAAGTTGACCCAGCTATCCTCAAGAGAGACAATCTTCTGAATCTCTGGAATATCATTCTCAAATTCATCAAAGTACCCACAATATCTTTCTTTTTTAAATAAAAAAATTCAAAATATTTTTTCTGATGCTGATTTGTTTCTCCCTACCACTAGACAATGCAACCATCTCACAACCCTAACACAGTCATGTGGATGCTCGATCTGCTCTACATGCTCAGCGAGAAGTACTCCCCGAAAGAACTAGTCTCATAAGAAAGCAGATTCAAAAGTGACTTGCATGATTTGATCAACGAAAAACTCATGTTCCTAAGTGGCTGGGTAGCCCACAGTTTCTAGATAAAACTCAACGAAACACCATTCTTTGACGCTCAATATCGATCGACCATCGCTCAGAGCCAATAGTATCTCACACCAGAATAATAAACTTTACTTTAAACTCTTTAATCCACCCCGTATAAGATCATCGCTCCGTATGCACCTACACAATATGAGTTAAGTCTAGCGTTTTTCAGCTCTTTGCATATTCAAGAACACGCACCGAAGAATGTCGCCACTGCCATGAAAGAACTATAAGTGAGTGAACTAGATTCATTCATTTTCTTCGATAAAAGTCAATCGAATGACGAATCAGCGATCATCGATAAATATCGACTTTTGATATTAGAAACTCTCAAAGCTTTGTCATACAACCTCCTAACAAACACATACTCCCCAGAAAGAACTGATCGAGTTGTAGTCCGCGTGAAAGAATATGTCGAACCATTGTATTTGGTCATCGACAACAAAACATCAGCGAACACTTAATACCTTGAATCTGCTTCTGAGCTAATCTGCGGGTTACTTTAGCAAGCTCCTTAGCTGTTCATCAGAGAATTCAAGAGAGGAGTCCTAGAGACATTCAATAAGGATAATTTCTTCTCCTGCAACAGAACAACGCTGCGATATTGGGGAAAGATCATCGATTGGGTTGGGTCATCTAGTAAGCGATCGGATATTTTCCAAGAATATCTCGACAAAGTTGGATTGCAAGCTGGGTTTTTCTAGAAAGAAGGCACCGAAAACAAACGAAAAGTCAAGGCTTTCAAGAGAATTTGCTTTGTGATTTTCTACGGCGCTAAGGATAAATACAAGGATCATTTACGACTCTTACTAGATAGAATCTCAGATGTTATTAAAACCACTGATAATTCGCATTCTTCACTGCTGATTTTGATCTTATTCTGCTTGAGAATCTTAATTTTACGTCTTTCACAGATCAATTTAAACGATTTATTTAAGCAAATCTGGCCGATGCTCTTAACACTTTTGATTCAAATCTACAGCAAACCATAACCAGGTTCTCCACCTAGAAACCCTAATTTAATGCTAGCTGGTCTGAAATTAGTTGAAACTCTCTCCGTTGCTTAATTAGATGAGTTCTTCCTGCATCAATGGATGTTTGCTTTTGATTATTTCGGCATAAATATCCAAAACATCTCAGTTGTTGAAAAAGAAAGCTAAATCAGACAAAGAGGATAACTCACAGAAGCTTAACTAAGACAACTAACAAAAATATCTCCCTTCCACTATTAGCCATGCGTATCGTCATGTCTCAACGAGCAAGATCTCACTGTACGATACATAAACAGTTCTCATTCTGCCAGCACCAATACCACTGCAATTTTGAATGGCAGTCTCAACAATATCAATGCTTCTTCGTTTAACTTCGGGTTTAACAACGCTGCGACACCTCATAACAACTACGATGATTAGTTTGATTAGCAACATAACCTCAACAGCGGAATTCCTAATGAGACAATATCCTTTGTGAAGGAACAACGAAAAATTATCATGACGCAATGCAAAGTTGATGACGAAAATGAACTGAAAAATCATGCATTAGCACTTTGCTAGTATTTGATTTACAACAACGAGCACAGAACAGAAGTAGATCTAATCTAATTGGAGTAGCTTATCGAAGACGATTTCATTAATCTCGATGAATTCATACTCAAAGTGTGATTTTGATTATTTGTTTTAGAATTGTATTTTTCATGGATTAGTAGATACAAAAGTAATGCATAGACAGTGATTTAATAACAACAAACAGAAAGCAAAAAGCAATCGATTTAAATCATTAAAGAGAGAATAATTTTATCATACATTCTGATTGTACTTTCTTTTGATAATTTTTTCAAGGAAATTATTCCCAGAATTCATCCAGTTCTGCACAATTAAATTGTTAAATCGCTGAAATTCGAAGAATCGCGTGTAGTATTCTCTCTTTGCTTTGTTTTCGGGAGGAAAAATCCTTGAGTAATGTCCTCTGCGATGGTACTCCTCGTCTGTCTCGAAAAGTACCTCCCAATTCTCAGGGGAGAGTTTCTCAAGGCAATTATCAGCTGTTAACTCTTGGACATCATTGATATTCTTGCTGAAACTCTTCTTTTTCATGGCTAGTATGTTGCCTTAGAATTTGTTCTCGAATTCTTCGTTACCTTCTATCATAGTCTTAGCCCTATGCAATGAAACTCCACTTCGTTTATTCAAACTATTTTTACCATTATCTTACCCATTTTCACTGAAAATCATGCTCCTTCTTGTGCCATTCTCACTTTTCCCATCCAATCCTATAGCATTACTCGTATTGCTTCCTTTCTTTTTTTTCTCATATTTTTTTTTCTCAAATGGTAAAATTCCCACGAGATTCAGTGTGTCGACTAGCAAGGAGTGCTTGATTTTCCTATCCAGCGGTGAGGAAGAGCTTAACGATGGACATACATTGACTTCTAATATCCATGGTTTTAATTTGCTATCGATGAGAATATCAAATCCATATAATTCATAGCAGTTATTCCTGTGCTCACTGGATTTTGCTGTTAAATCGAGCATCTATGGTTCAGCAGAAATGCATGTTTTAATGATCACATCTTGAATTCTACCAAACAGTCTCTCTACATCGATTCCAAGAGAAGCATATTTCTTTTTTAAAGCTGAAATCGACCATTTTGAGCCTTCCCCGTCAGCTTCAGGGTTGGTGTTCTTAACAAATTTTTTAGCATATTTATTCACACTGTAGTTCGTCAAATGGATGTACCGCTTTTTTACTTCCTTCGTAGAAGTTGTATAAGGCTCCGTTGCAAAACGAGTTAGTCCTTCTTCATAGAGATAGATCCTCAATGGATCATAGGAGCTCACTAAGACATATAATCTCAAATCATATTTAAACCCATTTATCAAATGCGGATTAGCGATATATTCACTGATAATTCTATTCATTTTCCGTTTGATTTTGGATGTCTTCGTGATGACTTTGACACCTCTTCCGCAAGCTTGATCAGCTGGTTTGCATATCCAGAGTTGATTCTTCGTAGCTTCCTCTCTCTTCGCACAGAATCTATCCCAATCACCTTAATGGCAGAGTAAATATGTGTTCGGAATGAAATCAAAATCCTTAGGGAATTTCCTTCTGACACGATTCAAGCAACGCCACATGAAATCTTTCCTTCCGAGATTCCAACATCCGGGGAAATGATTGTATTTTTAGAACTAATTCATGTTCTTTATTTTGTCTTTCTTAGGAAGTGACCACATAGCATTCCAATCAGATTCTTCTGTTTCCTGAAATCCAGCTTCCTCGAATGCCTTCATCACACATTTATATGGATTGTCGCCGTTTATCTAGAAAAAAATAAATAAAAATAGAAAAGAAGATTTTTAATTAGAAACATATGTCTCATTTATGCTTCTCTTACTTTGTATTTAAGATCAAATTTCTTGATTTCCAGCTCTGTGCAGATGACAGCTCTAGATAGATCTCTAGGGATAGCCTGCTAGCATGATTTATGATAAGGAAACAACACAGTTGATGGTCTCCCTGGGTAGATTGATTTCAGCAAATAAACTGGTTTCCCTTGAAAGTTCGCTGGCAAAACGGGTGCAGAAGTAAGTTAAGCATTATTAGTTACTCTATTGTTATCATTAGTAGGTCTGATAGCTGTTATTATCTCTCCTACTCCTCGTACTTCCTCTTCCTCTTCCTCATCAAGATCTAATGAAACATCATTTTAATTACTTTCTTATTCTTCTTCTTCTCCTTCATCCTCTTCTTCATCGTCATCGTCGTCCTCATCGAAATCTTCTGGTCCTCCTTCGTGATTCGTTTCCGCTTATCCAATCAGCGAGTGCAATCTTTTAACATTTGATTGCTTCCTAGACCACGGAACAATCGCAGTATCAGATGATACTTTAGCCTCTTTTTAACGAACTGAAAATTAAGTGAATTTTTCCCTTTATTTTAGTTATTACTGCTATTAAACCATCAATAATTTTTCCTGTTCAGTCTTAGCTGGATCGGAGTATTTCTTCACTGTGGATTGAGCTTTAGCTTAAATCGCTAGGAGTGCTTATTTATCATCTTGAACAGTGCTGATCTAACTCTTGGGTTGTTTGTTCACTGCTGAGGACGATCTACGCGTGAATTACTTGAGCTACTCTTGATCAGTTAGCTTAGATCGTTAAAAAGCTTGTTGAGGGTACAACTACTGCTGCAGTTACAAATACTAAGCGCTGTTGTTAAATTCCGATCTATTGTTTTTTTATGGAGATAAGAATGGTTTTGCCGTATTTGGAGAAAACAATTACTCCTCATCATTTGGATAAGCTGCTTTCTTAGATCTAACCATGATTTATGGTGATCGAATGTCTATGTAATTATGCTGATTCGATGGACAGAAGAACTTACTTTGATTGAACTATTCGAAGTCATCCAGAATATCCAAATCATTCAAGGTATCACCACCATCATCGAAGCGCATCAGCATTGGACTTTTATTGGGGGAAGATGATTTTTAGTAGCAATGATTACTCAATCCAAATCCAGAAGATGAATGCTGCTATTTTTATTATTCGGATTCTAATAATTCTTGTTTCTTCTTGTTGTTCTTGTTTGTCTGCTTGTTTAGCGGTAATAAATTGAGTCTTTGTACTTTTCCTACAGGCTAATTCTAGAATAATTATGGTTAGTCTTGTAGCATCTACATTTGTAGAGGAATCTAAAAGTGTTCTCTCCTATCGATATAGACTCTTCTTCCAGTGGAGATATTACTATTCACAGTGGAATTATTCATAATACCATTAGGTTTGGTGTTCATCGGAATAATTGCAAAATTGCTGTTGTTATTGCTGATTGGTGCTGCATTTGAATTACCCATTGGAAGGATAGACAAATTGCTCACACCTGCGATAGCTAGAGTGTTCAAAGGGTAAGATTATTGCGGAGAGTTTCTCTTAGGATTCTCGCTTTTTTAAAACGATGAATACTTAGGTGGAGACTTAAAACCAGATACAAATATTCCATTTCCAACCATGCTATCAGGACGTAAGATCTAAGTGCGATATGAAGAGTTCTCAGCTTGTTTCTTCGCACTCATGGATTAAATATGCATCTGAGATAAGTACAATGATCAGGAGTAAATGAAAATGGAGATTTTTGGTGCTAAACTTGGAACAGCTGCTAGGAGAAATGAGTAGAAAAGCCTAGCAGAAGAAGAATTGGAGAAATTGAAGAAGAATATTTCTGAATATTCTTTTGTTGCGAAAATCTTGAAGAAAACTGTGATCAAGGCGATTACTGTTATTTTCGGAATCTAAAACAGTCCCTCTCCTGCAAATAACTGCCCAGTGTGATTCTCCTTGGCTGTTGGAAATACCTTGATAGGTGAGATATTTATGTGTGGATAGAGTGTTTGAATTATTATGTGATAATCTTTGTGGGAGGAGAGCCAGTGGATACGAATTAATAATTTTATTTCTAACAGCAAAAGTTGATTTGTATGTTTAATTTGTGTGCATCTATGAAATATTTATCTCCCTTTCTCCCTTCAAAACATTTATCACGTTTTGTTTGTTTCTGTAACTGGTATCTTTTTTCTTCTTTTTTATCTAGAAGAGTTGATTTTTAGTAGCTCATCTCCTGTGTATGCATAACTGTTCTTAAGATAATTTAATGCTGTTAATAGCTTATCTTTCATTATTTAAAAGAATAATTTTTTAATAATATTTTTCTATTAAGAGGCTGTCAAACAGCTAAATAACTTAAATCTCGCCATTTTTGTTTAAGATCTGAGGTTTGCCCTTCTAAATTCTCAATATGAGTTTAAGTATTTGAGATCTAATTAGAAGAAATCTCCTTTTTTTAATTAAGTAGCTAAATGGTTTAAAGACCACAATTAAATACACAGAAATTTAATTTGTAGCTGATAACAAAGGGGAACGGGAGAGAAAAAGAACATTTAACATAACACTTATACACAGGAATCTATGATCAATTAATTGACTTGACTTACCCTCCCAGCATAGATTTGAGGAGTGGATATGGATGTTTGATTGATAATTGCTGCAAATTCATTTAAACAAAGGAATAAAGAATTCCCACATAAATTAAGCAATTTTATTCCCTTTTTTACTTATAAGAGTAAGAGTTAAGGACATCTACATCCTTCGCTACTTTCAAAGACTCTCTCTTTCTTTATCTCTTCTGTGAGGTGATTTCCAGATCATATTCTCTTGAGAAATGAGCTCAAGTAAAGCGACAAGAAGTCTCCAATTATGCTTGTGATTTTGATGTATTTTCATCTTTTAAAGTCAGCGTTGCAGATGGTTCTCTTGAAAAATAGCATATCGCAGTATATCCTAATCTAAGTCTTCCACGGAAAGATTCTGCAAGCTACCGTCAGACCAGCAGATCAAGTCTTTAGAATTAAGATAATCGAAGCTTTCAAAGAACAGATTCACGTGAATCAGTAACATCGTCTTCGCAAAAGATCAAAAGGAAGGGTATGCATATTTTCTAATACCTCCTTAACCAGATGCATCTTTTTTGTTTTTTACATTCTTGAGCATTTTTCTTTTTTTTTTGGTTATCATAGATCCCACCGGAATATCTTCATCTAAGCTAAATGATTTATCCCCTTATGCGTTCCTATTCTCACATTAGAAGCCTTACACAGGTGGTACTTGTCCTATTAGGATTATAGTAAACGTCAAATAGCTCTCCTTTGAAGAAAAACTCATGAACTAATCAGAAAGCAAGTTCACTTCGCTTTAAATCACCAGCCCTACAACTCTATTACTTACCAGTCCTAATGATGAAGTACGATCTTCAAATGAGGGAACATTAGGGAATATTAATTTTCATTGTCAAATTTTGGTGCTTTTTGTCTCAGTTAAAAACCAAGAAAATAGTCTCAAAAGAGAAAATTTATTCGTTCGAGTATGTCTAAGATGAGCAAGCTGATAATTCCCTGCTTTATCAGAGAAGTATCAGCACATCTGTGCAGCGATTTGTCAGCGGAGTTAACTAATCAATTCTTGTTATCGGCGGAGAAGGATCAGGCAAACAGCAAACGTAGAATTGTTAACTAAGTTAAACCCTTCCTCCAACCATGTTTTTGTTGATTTGTGTATTATTGAAGAATGGTTGGAACGATGCGTGATCCAGGATTGTTCATGCTAGCCTTGAAGGAAATCTTCGATATTCTCTATGAAAGTCCTTAAAGAGAGCAGACCACGCTCAAATGTAGTATGTATTACAATAAAGGACCTCATTTCTATGATTTGTTGGTTTCGCACTAATACCCGCTGAGACTTGCAGAAAGGGATAATGGAGAACCATATCCAAAAGGAGTCAGTGAAGTAATCCTCACAAACATGCTAACTTCGTTGAAGATCCTCAAGTAAGCATGGGAATTCAGGGAAAGGGACTTAGAAATATCTCAATAAGATTGATAAAAAATCAAGAACCAAAAGAGTAACAGAATTTAAATTTTTTGTTGGTTTTTGTCCTGTTCAGGATTGGGCTGGATAAGCTCGACAACGATTAGACAATACGAAAAGAAGGAAACATAATCTTGAATTTTCGATGCGAGAGGAACAATCCGAACCCTTTCGTCTCTTAAGACACATACTTTAGCTTCCTACGAATCATCAAATTCAGCGATGCACCTTTCTCAGAAGTTGCAGGTAGAAACGAAACTTATTTAAATCACAACAAAATAGCTCTTTTTTTGCAGCTTTATTATCATTTAATTCTTCAAATCATCTCATTATCCAATAAACTTTTTCAAGGTCAGAACATAGCTGAGAGCAACATCCTAACCAACATCGAGAACATCGCGAGACAACTATCCTAAGCTAGCAAGAAAAAATCTTGGAGCTAAGTTAGTTTTCGTGGAAGCATTTTCACAGAATACTTACGTGAGAGTCTGATCGGCAATAGCGAAACTAGCATGGTATTCTGTGTCAGCACAAGCATCCAGAAAGTCTCAGAGACTTCATAGATCCTTCGTCTAGCTGCAATGCTAGGGAGAATCTCCACGAATCCAATGAGTTAAAATGTAATGAATGTTACGAGAATATAAAGACAATATGTTGATTCTATTGACAAAATCACTAACGCTGTGAGTAGCTGGGTTAAGGAAATGTGGGGTGAACTAGAAGCAGATAAAATCAAGAGACTACATAAAGTGCTTTCCGTCCTTGTTGCACTTGAAAATGCTTTAAACAATCTAGCACATATGAACGAATAATGGCTTCAAATGGAGTTATTACGGAATGGCATGCTAGGTAGAGCACTTGATCTGCACTGCGGGTTGTATTCTCGAAGCATCACCAGTGAAGAAATCAAAGAATTCTACATTGCTAGTCTCAATCGACATGCGAGTAAATAGTTACAACCAAAGCTAGCTTCGTTGAATAATCCACTCGCGTTCACATTGCATTAACAGCTAATCAATAAGGTCAACTTGATTAATGCTAGCAATGCATTTGCAAGTAGCTTCAATAGTATTAATTCCGTGAATATTGGTAGCTCAAATCTTCCTACGGCAATAACTTCTATGTAATCTGGCAGCATAAGTGTATCTGCGACGTTGGTTGAGAATAAACTACTTTCATAATAAGCAACGCAACGTTCTCAACTTAAATCGACTGCTAACTCTCCAGCGTTAAACAGTATCTCTTCAAGCCTTCCAAGATCTTCATAGATTCGATAGGGATTAAATTATCAGGTACCATCTACAAAAAATCAACAACTGCCATAGCCAGCATCAATGTCGTCTCATGCATAACATCGAAGCAACATTCACAACAATGCTAAGATTAATAGCAGCTTCACGAATTTACCTCCAAGTCTTCATAACATTGACCGCTCAAATAGCTATCATTCTGTCATAAACTCACAGAATAACCTCCACAATGAAGGAGGTGGTACGGCTACCATTCCAAGTGTCCTCATCGGATAGGATTTCGAAAAAGCAACAGCCATCTTGAAAATGCTCGAAAAATTACAAAAAAGTTATGAAAATCTCCTTGAACACAATATCTACATCCCATAGGATATCAGGAAGGATATCGCTACTGCCCTTAAAGAATATAAGTTCTTGCAGAAAACACTGCTGGAGGAAATCGCCAATTCGTCAGAGGAGATACCCTAACATCACAGGAATACGAGATTTTCTTCGAAATACTTTATAGCTGCTAGCAAGCAAGCCAGCGTTCGAAACAGTGTCTTCAAAATAATTCATGATGGGTAGTAATCAGAAGGAGGTGGTGGATCAGTAGTGATAGATGATATGAAACCAGTTAGATCTATCACAACAGAAGAAGATATCCCCGATGCATATGAAGATGAAGACAGCGACGATGATGATGCTCAAGAAGATGAAGAAGAAGAATAATTGTCAAATGAAGAAGACTACAATTACTTTTAATCTAGTGATCAGCGTCAAGGGAGACACTACAAATCAATCGATCCTAGCTATATCAAGGCATTACAAATTAAACTTGGCTTGATTGGCAAAACGAAGAACAAAATATTCGTAAATCATACAAAATTATCCTTCCCAATGCCAAACAAGCAGTAGTATTCTTCAAATAAACTAGATAGCTCCATTAAAGATATTTATCCTAATCCATCCTAGTAATCCCAACCGTAATACTCCAGTTCTGATAAGCGATCGATCAGCTCATCACAATTGAACCTAACAGGTTACTAATTCCGATAAGAGTAAGTTCCCGAAATATCATAAGATTCTCTTGGGGAGCATCATGCGAGGTCAAAACTCAAGACAATGCTACAAAGCTAGCACTACAGTCAAAATCAGATACCCAAATAGCAGCAAGATTAAAACAAAACTTTGCTTCGTTTTCCTGGCAATCAATCTTTCAGTTAATTCATGCAGAATGAAGAAAACGATCTCATTGAGAAGATATTCACGTCGAATACACGCTACAACAGCAATTTCAGAAGCACAAAATAAAAGAATTACTTTAATCTCAATTCTCCTTGTTATTCATCGAATAATCTATCATAGAATTAAAATACAACCAACAACAAAGATATTATTAACATTAACGATAACACAGAAACAACCAAGAATAATAATAATACTATTACAACACAACGGAACTTCTTCTTATTAACTCAAAAACCAAAAACAACTACAAGTTCGCATAAAAACACCTTCGAAATGAACAGCTCTAATAGATAACTCCTTAGTATGACAAATCTTAATTTCTTCAAACCAACTGGCATCCCCTAATCTCATGCTAGGAAATTCCCAAAGATTATCAATACACTCTTCTCCTCAAATTTGCAGTAGCTCCCCACTAAATCTACTTCCGAAAAGTTCGACAATTGCTGAAAAAGAAAGAAAAAAAATTTCCTCTTCTTTTTGTTCTGCCCCATATTTTGACTGATTAAAATAAACTCGTTGTTCAGTATTATCTTATGTTTATTCAAATTCTTTATCTGTAAACTCACTTTTTTTTGTTTCATTTGATATTCATTTTTCAATAAATAATTCTTATTTCTATATTATTAAATATCACCCC
>Ga0302271_10000863_pt1 | contig 29853 bp, 24 predicted proteins | sample III_Bog_N1_1_FD_198767 | JGI IMG/M metagenome (GOLD analysis project Ga0302271, IMG submission 198767) | Peat permafrost microbial communities from Stordalen Mire near Abisko, Sweden - III_Bog_N1_1 | ecosystem: Environmental > Terrestrial > Soil > Wetlands > Peat | place: Sweden: Abisko... | reverse complement strand
CGCGGCCGGGCGGGGGCGGCGCCGGCCGCCCCCCCCCCCCCGGCGCAATTATTCCATTCACATTAGTGGAATCAAGAAAAGAGAGTAAATGAGCATTTCTAGGAAGGTTAAAATCATTTTATTTACTTGCTTGGATCCAAGTTTACATTTGGGTTTATTTAATAAAAATTATTTTTTTTACTTTGTTTCCCAAAAATATTTTCCTTAAATTTCTTGAAAATTTCAATTCTGTTCATTTATGAATTGTTTTTGTTTATTTACTTCAATAGCTATGATTTCTTATTTTTGACCAGACATGCTTTTCTTGAGATCAAAGTTCTCTTCCTTTATAGCCTAGTTTTCTTGCTTCAAATCAAAGATTTCTTATTTTTGAGCAGATGTACTTTAATTGAGATCGGAGTTCTCTTTCTTTATGGCTTAGTTTTCTTGCGTCAGACTAGTTATGTTTTACTTGAGATCAGAATTTTCTTGTTTTAGGCTGATGAGCTCCAATGAATGCCTTTCCTTTAAGATTCGCATTTCTTCAAAAAGCAGCTACTGAGGTTAGTTAGCCTAACTTTAGTAATCCTCCAACTCTTATTGTTTTCTTTGAAGCGCATTTTTGTATTCATCACTCTAAAGATTGAATCAGACAATAAAAAAACGCATTAAAATAACGCAAGAGTTTCAAAAATAAATATCTGAAAATCCATAAAGACAAATATGTTACTTGCTCAATTGCATGGAGAGGAGACGGATGAGAACCTTTAAAAAAGTCAATCTCTTCAAGAAGTGCGCATACCAGGTTTCTAATTTTATTGGGTTATTCCGCTGAAAATTCGTCCTTGATACTTCTGAATTAATCACAAACTTCTTGAATTCTCTGGGTATTTCTCTCTGCATTTGAGACATGATTGCGGACAAATTAGGCTAGCATTTCTTCATTTTTTTCATCTAAAAGTATCAGCCTAAGATTTTTGATATCAATTATTTCAGACCAACAAATCTTAGAGCGTTAATAGATGTCTCCATATTGCATTAATTTCAGCTTTCTAGCTTCTTTCCTTCCTTCAATTTTCACTTCAATCTAGTTTGTTAGCTCCTGGTAAAATTTATCCATTAGAATTGTTTCAGAATCCATGCTTTCATCAATATTTTGGATCCTTTCTCCAGATTCAGAGTCTGTTAGGACAGGGTAATATAACATGTCACTTTCGCTCTATTCCTCAAATATTTCACTAATATCCTGGTAGTTTTTGCGTTGAATATCTTTCTCCTTTATGCACACATTGCAAATTCTTGCATTTTCTACATCAGATATCAGATGTAGAAACTCAGCATTCCTTTTTGGATGCTTTGTGCATTTAACTTAAAGAACCCTTTAGATATCCTCATTCGATAGTTCCAAGGGATTATCATCCCTATTTTAAGCCACTTGATTGGGGTTTTTAGAACTCTATTAAGTTTCTTTAGTTGCTTCCATGTTTCTTTTATTTCTTACTACTTTCTAGTTGTTGAGTTTTCTCACAGTTTTTTAATCTAATTTTTCTCTTTACTACTCACCTCGCACTCCTTCCCCACTTAAAAATTGAAAGGCAATTAATAAAAGTACAGTAAAATTGCTTCGATCTCTTTGAGTGCTTCGATATATGAAAAGGACATTTATGATTATTTTTTAAGGCTATTTCTAAAATACATTGTTTTTGTTAAACTCAACAAAATCATAATTCATGCCTCTTTTTTGAGAAAAAAGACTTAATTCTTATTTTATCATATTGATCCATTAATTTTATTTCTTTATTAAAAAGTTTTAGTATTTTTTAATGTCAATACAATATTAGACTCTAATACAACAAAGAGAACCACAGTAATTTCAGACAGATAGATGTATTTTCTTTTCTTAATAAAATAATAAAGAAAACAAATAAAAACTGTGATTTTTTTGTTCATAGATATTTTTATTATTTGCATTATATTTCATAAAATGTCATGTTAGTTTCTTTAAAAGTACAAGCTACTCTGTTAAGTTTTAGACTAGCTAATAGTGTGTGAGCATTGGTGATGTTTGTTATTTAAATGAGGTATTTGAGGATATAAAAATAATTACACAAAGAATTTGCAAGATCTCTTTTGAAGTCTGTGGAAAAATAAAACAAAATGATGTTGTGTTATTCTGTAAAAATATGTTTTTTTCACAATTTGTACTTCAAACTAGCAGCTCAATTCTGCCTTTTTACATATTTACTAAACAAAAAAGTAAATAATCTCAATAATAAAGACTAATATCATTCAATTTCTTGAACATTTGATTGAAAATGTGGGAGAACTATTTTCTTGTTTCGCAGTCCTTAAGGTTGAGTGATAGAATTTATAGATTAAAGAGATGGCTAAGTGGAAATAATAGTGATTAAACTCCAATATCTCCTATCAGGTTATTATTTAGATTGAGTAATATGCTTGATAGATTAGTGATATTATTGAGGGAAAATAAAAGAGATTATGATCCTGTATTGCTAATTGAGTTATTATCTAGGCTAAGTTAAAGGATAGATAAATTGGTGATATTGCTGAGGGGAACTAAAAGAGATTATGCTCCAATATCGTTAATGGCGTTATTATCTAGGTTCAGTGATATGCTCGATAAATTGGATAACTTGGAGAGGGGAGATAGCAGACATGATGCTCCAATTTCTGACAATTTGTTTAAACTTAAGATTAGAGAAATACTTGATAAATTGGAGAGATTGCTGAGGGGAGATAGAAGATATTTAGCCCCAGTGTCTCCGATTGAGGTACTATCTAGAATCAGAGAAATGCTTGATAAATTAAGAAGATTCATGAGTGGAATTAAAAGAGATTATGCTCCAACATCTCCAATTTAGTTCTCAGAAAGGTTGAGGGATAAGCTTAAAAGACTGGTAAGATTGTGGAGGAAATATAAAAGAGATTATGCTTCAACTTCTTCGATAGAGTTTGTTTTGAGGTTGATTGATAAGATTTATAGATTGGAGTGAGATTTTAAAAAGGATTACTTTCCTATGACTCCAATTGAGTTGCTATCTAAGTTGAGTGATAAGGTTGATATGTTTGTGAGATTATTCAGGGATGATATAAGAGATTATGCTCCAATAGTTTCAATTGAGTTACTATCTAGGTTGAGTGAAAGGCTTGATAGATTAAATAGGCTGAAAAGTGGAGATAAAAGTGATGATGCTCCAAGATATTAAATGTAATTGGAATTAAGTCTCAATGATAGACTTGATAGATTTACGAGATTGCTGAGGGGAGATAACAGAGACTATGCTCCAACGTTTCGAATTAAATTATTATCAAGGTTAAGGTAAAGGCTTGTTAAATTAACGAGGTTATTGATAGGACAAAGAAGATATTTCGCTCCAAGTTGTCCTATTGAGTTACAACGTAGGTTAAGTTTTAGGATTGATAAATTAACAAGATTAGTAATGGGCGATAGAAGAGATTATTCTTCAATATCTTTAATAACATTCCAATAAATGCTAAGAGAAAGACTTGATAATTTAAAGAGATTGGCGAGGGGAGATAGAAGATATTTAGCTCCAATTCCTCCAATTTAATTTTTATCTAGATTCAGTGAAAAACTTGATAGATTACTGAGATAAGAAAGGGGAGACAAAAGAGATTATGCTTCAGTATCTCCAATTGTATTATAATAAATGCTAAGAGATAGATCTGATAGATTAATGAGATTTCTGAGGGGCAATAAAATATATTCTGCTTCAGTATTTCCAATTAAGTTATATTCTAAGTTGAGCGAAAGGCTTAATAGATTTATTAAATGTTCAAGAGATGTTTGAAGAAATTAAATTCTGTATGGTTCTTTGTAATTATTACTTATGTTCAGTGAAAGGTTTGATAGATTAGCGAATTGGCTAGTGATGGGAAATGACTTGAACAATGATTCTAAGAATTAAAAAGATAATCTTGATTCCTTAATATGTAAGGATAAGCATTGTGAAAGAACATTTCCTTGAGGTATGTAATAATCTTAATTTTGTGCGAACAAGAAGCAATACGAATAATAATATTGTCTGCGCATATTTCAGCATATGGTTTTGAAAATGAAGCAAATTTTTCAGCCAATTGTTCTTCTGAAAAGACAAGGTAGTTGTCAAGTAGAATTAGGCATATGCCAACTGAGAAGCTGTCAGTTTTATAAGTTGTAGGGTTTGTCTTCTCCCATCTCTCTGGAGCAAAATACAAGAGCGATTCCCTTTTGTATTTTTGAATAATGCAATTGAAAGGTGAAAAATATTGTCCTTCAAACATTTACGATTTCGATTTTAATTTTTTTAAATCCAAAAAGTCTTCATCTAAGAAGGCAGCATGACTGAAGTTGCTGAGCTTAGCAATCACTTGTCTTTCTTCATTTTGAGTGATTTAAAAGCTATCTAGTTGGATGTCTCTGTGAAGTATTTTGTTTTGGTGGAGGAAGTTTATGGAATCCATAATTTGAAGCATTAGAAGATGCTTGTGTTATTTAGAGTATTCACCGTAGATTCTTTGCAATTCAAGGTAATGACTAAGCGAATAATGGCATCTTTCTAATTCATAGACTACGAATTCTTTATGATTTGCGTCTTCAAAAAATCTAGATCCATAGAACTTTACAAAAAAAGGAGTCTGGCATATTTTCATAATACCAATTTCCCTGAGTGTCTCTGCCTTGTTGAGGCACAGAGAGAGTTTCAAGATGGATTTCTTATTTTCTTTGAGATTTTCAACTCCAAAGATAGCTTCGTGAGGTGTAATTTTCAATACATCGTATGCTCCTTCTAATTCTTCTCACTCAAACATTTTCTGCAATGCTCTCTAGATTAAATCAGCAGTTAGATGTTTCTCATTTTCATCTTTTGTGCTAATCAAACTCTTTAACTTTGTGTAGTTTTTCGACATCACTTTGTAATCCAGTATTTATTTCTTGCTTAGTTAGCATCAGGGTAACTTACAGGAGAATAGAGTCAATATGATTTCTCAAAAATATTGAAAACAAAGGTATTTTCATAATGGTCCTTTGATTTATTGAGAAGCAATAATAGAGCTAAGCGAGCACTCTCTTTATTCTATTTTTTATTGTCCAAGAAGGAGCAAGCTATCTTGTAAAGTAAAGTACTCTTATCGAGCTTATGGCTATCAAAAATATTTCCTTCATGAAGTTTAGCGAGATCAGTATCAGAGATTTTTGAGAAATCAAAACTGAAGATGTTATCCAATTGAAGAAGCACTATCCCCAAGAAAAACAGATCTTATTCAATATAATATTTTTCAGTTTCTACATATGGAGGAGGATTCTAATTTTATTTTTCAGGCACAGAGGCTAAATCCATCTGATTTAGATTATTATGAGTGTTAAATCCAAGATTGTAAAGATTTAAAAGAATTGGTTGGTCTTAACTAGAGGAGACTAAGAAATTCTGTGTTTTGATATTCTTGTGAGGAATTTGTTTTTAGTGCAGTAGGTTGACAGCATCGAGCATCTGAATAGCTAAATGTTCCTTCAAACTATCAGTTGGGTTGATTTTGTCTTGTCGAAATTACTGAAGGACAGAACTTAAGTTACCTTGACACAACTTCATTTCTTACACGAAAACCCCTCACTCGCAATTTCTGTTGGATCATCATTTTTACTCTATTCAACGCTTTCGATCATATCTTTTAGGTAGAATTGTTCATTAACAGCTACTAAGTAGTCGCTGTGGGTCAGTTGTTTGAAAATCTAGAACTCATTCTTCATGGCTTCAATCTTAGACGCATGATTTTTAGTTTCAATAACTTTCAGAGCGGCATCTTCTTTTCCATTCTTCTTAGCTTTTAGCACTAGGGAAGAAGATCCATTTCCTTAATATTCCAAATCAGAGTATTATTTCTTTTCGGCCTTCATTAGAGATATTAATTGTTTTATGGATGGAAGATCGAAGCTGCAGCTTTTAGCTTTTTCTGCAATTTTGCAAGCAAGGTCGGTCATTTTCTTGAATTCTTAATTGATAAGTTGTTTTTTTATTTTAATTTTGAATTCCCTCCTTTTTTTTGTGATAATACACTCACGCTGCAACATAAAAAATGAATTGATCTAATTCAAATCAAATGTAAATCAAGATGAGTTTCATTGTCTTATTAAAAAAAAACTGAAAAGACTTTTATTTTGCCTCTATTTCACTCTGTAAAACTTAGAGATTATGCATAGAAACCATTTGTGTATCTTTTATTTTCATTAATTCCAGGAGATCAAGGAGATTCTTTAGTTCTCCAAGATACATGGCATGGAAGGATGAACTATGAATTTTCTCAAGAGCGTTTGGTTTCATTAGAATGTTGTTTTTTTATTTCAATAAAGAAAGAGGGCTCAAAACAGGAAAATTTTGTAAGAATCATAGATAACAAAAACAAAATGTCATGAAACTAGAGAGATAAAGAGATCAAGCCAATAACAATCGAAGATAAAAAGCAACTATGTTGGAGTAATAAAAGCTGATGGTTGAATGATGATCAGAAATTAGTAAAGATAAAGTTCAGAACATTGGCTTTTTTTTTGTGTTTGATGAATTGTTTTGAAATACTGATTGGTGCGATTCCAAGCAATTAATAAACTTATTATCTTTTGCTTCTGCTTCTCTTTTGATTGTTTATTTGGGTTAAGTTAATGTGATTATCTGTATCGTCATTTAGAGCTCTATTAAGTGCGAAAGAGAGCAAATATGACAGATTATTACATCCCCCAGTGTATTCGAATCCAAATGAATATCCATATCAATTTATCTAAGGCAATAATCCCAAGGAGAAAAAGCTAGAAACAGAGACAGCAGCAGCAGATTGGCTTAATAAAAAGGTAATTAAAACAAAAGAAATTTAGATATCCAACACTAAAGTAAAAAAAAAGAAGAAAGGGCTCAAGAAAGATGAACTATATGGCTGCGATACAGCAGGCTCATCAAAAGATGAAGGCTGATAATAAGATCGTGATCAACACAAGACTTGAGAAGTCACGTAAGCTCAGCGAGAAGTATGATGCGAATATATATCTCAAGAGAGAAGACAATCAACCAGGAAGAACATTCAAGATACGAGGAGGATTTAATTATATTTCCAAAATGTCAGAAGCGGATAGGAAAAAAGGTAATAAAATGATTGATAGATTGGTTAAGGGATATAGAAGAATAACAGAAGATGGAAATAGGGGAAGAGTGTTACATTTTTAATATATTTCATTGAATAAATTGTTTTTGTTTCTGGGACATTGCATTTAGGATGTGTGACTGCCTCTGATGGTAACTTCGCGTTGAGTTTATCATACCTTTGTGCTTATTTCTAAGTCAAAGCGCATATCTTCCTTCCCAGTGTCACTCTGAAGCACAAAGTTGATAACATCCTACGATTTGGTAAAGAGTTTGTTGAAGTCAAGCTTGTCGAAGCAAACTACGAGGAGACTGTCGAAATGGCTAGGAAATTCAGTCAAGGTAATCACGAAATAATTAAATTATTGCATATTCGATTATGTTAATTAACTTTATTCTTGATTATCTGATTTATAATTTTTTATAGAAAAGGAATTGAAATATTTCCATTCGTTCGATGATGACAGCATGATTGAAGGTGCTGGGACAATCGCTCAAGAGATTATGAAGGATCTTGAAGGAGATCTTGATTTCTGCTTAATCCCCGTGGGTGGTGGTGGTCTTGCTGCTGGAATATCACTGGTTCTTTCGTAGATGTCCCCAGATACCTAATGCATCGGATTTGAGCCAGAAGGAGCACCTGCAATGACAGAAGCAATCAAAGCAGGGAAACCTATTGTGTTAGATAAAATTTCAAGATATTGTGATGGATCAGCTATTAGAAAGGTAAAGAAGAAAAAAGATTAACTGAAAAGAATTAAAAAATTAAGGACAATTTTGGGAAAATCACACACAATACAAAATATTTTCAAAATATCATTCAAATTTAACAAAGCCGTTGATTAATCCACAGTGAATACAAATCTCTCTTTCTTTGTAGGTTGGTGACAAACCATTTGAGATATGTTAGAAGCATTTAAAGGAAGTGCGTCTAGTGCCTGAGGGTCTAATTAGCACAACAATTTTGAATCTCTACGATAACGGTTTAATCACTGAGCCAGCTGGTGCGATAGCTATTGCAGGATTAGAGTTTCTGAAGGAAGAGATTCGTGGTAAGAATGTTGTATGCATACTCTCTGGTGGAAACACTGATTTGTCGAGATTAGATGAGTTCAAGGAGCATTCTCTACTCTATGAAGGATTGAAGTATTTCTTCTTGATTAACTTCCCATTGAGACAAGGTATTCTAAGAGAATTCATTTAGAACTGCTTAGGACCTACCGATGAGATATCCCATATCTAGTTTAATAAGAAACCCAACAGAGAACATGGACCTGCATTGATTGCTATTGAAGTTTCTAAAAAGGAAAATATGCATACGATCAAGAACAACATGGATAAGATGCATCTATCGTATCAAGTCATCAATGATCAGAAAGAATTGTATGATCTGTTAGTATGATCAAATAGCTTAGAGACAAGTTAGCATGGAGAAGGAAGCAATAATCGAAATAATCAATGTTTTCAAAGGAAATAAAAGCATTAAAAATATATTAATGATATTATTAATAGTATTATCTTCCATATTTTATTGTGTATTTGCAATACATTTTAGAGAATATTCTTTGGTTTCAGTCAATCTTATTAGTTCTTTATAATAAAACCATTAATGACTGCTTTTTTTGTATTATTTGATTTTCCTTCAATTTGACGCCTTTTGAAGGACATTTCATTAATTGGGGAGAACAAGAATGAAAGTTTAGCGTTGGCGGTTAGCTGATAGAATGTATTAATTTGCTTGGAAACAAACAAACAAACAAACAAACAGCTCCTTAAATTATTCGTTTAATTGCAGTGTGTCGGTTAAGAAATGAGTCTTCAGAAAAACAGCATATCTTAACCATTGCATAGCATATCCTCACTGTAAACTGAACCTAGCAAGATGAACTTGTAGCCTGGAGTGTTCTCGTCATAAGGGATCCATCATTCGCGTACCCCACCAAGATCTAATTCAGGATGGCAACGGAAAGTGGATATACTTTAAAGAGATGTTATAAATTAAGTTAAGCATACTTCCTCAGTCGATGCGCATCCAGGGAGTATGTACGCGTAGATCCATTCCAAGAATGTATCTGGGATAGGTAAGTAGAATCGGACAGTAGTGTAGTCATAATAGGTTATGGATAAATCACCAACAAGCAGCAGCTCTAGCAATCTGAAGAATAAATTTGAACAATTATAGGGTTAGAAAGTGAGCAGTGTTATCAGACGAAATCGATTGAGTAGCTACAGTGGAACAAGCAGTCTTGGAGCAATCAAGAAAGGATTGCATTTTGTTAATAGATCCATTGTTGCCAGGGATGAGTCAGAGAATAGAAGTAGGGATAATAATAGTAATATGAATAATAATAGCAGTTCTTAGCAACAACAATAACAAAGAAGGATGCTTAGATCGTCAAGTAGTAGCTTAGCAAATGGACAGACCTAACAAGCAGAGAATTATTATACAGCTAGGAACAATATTACTCCCCCTGAGAATAACAATAGCAAGATACAAGGTAATAGCACTAACAACGGTTAAAGTAGAAATAATGTAAATGCCAACAAGAATATGAATGAGTCTACTTCTTAGCCTGGAAGATTGAGTGATTAAGAGTATGCCCTGAGACGAGAGACTGATTTGATTGAGAGCATGCTCATGGCGGGAGAAGAGCAGTAAAAGCATACGGATATATCCATTTAGAATGCAAGAATCAAAGCATAGAATGTACATCTCAAAGGTAATGACAGAAATATATTAATATCCTAAAAAGCGCAACAGCAATTCTTTATTAATGATATTCCCCTTATTTGTTTGTTCTTTTCAACAGAGGCAGTGCAGAGCTTGGCAGGGGAGCTAAGTATCCTGAGCTTGAAACTAAAAGAACAGGAGGAGAATATCTACTAGCAATCCACTTACAATTCAGCACTCTAAGGATAACTACAGCATAGCTAGTAACTAGTCTCAAAGAAAGACGATGACCTGAAGTAGCTCTCGGAGAGTCTGCAGCAAAGCAAACACACATATTAATCTGAGTTAATAAGATTCTCTGAGTAGATTCAGAAGTTCAGGCATATCTAAGAGCTCTACGCAAATGAGAAGCACACGAGTTAGACATTAGAAAAGGAATTGATTCTGAAGGAGCAGCAGCACTGCGATGCTGAGTTGGAATTGAAAGGTGTGATGAAGTATCTGGTTTAGCTAAGAGATCACGCGAGTAGGAAAGATCAGCTCAATCAGCAGATGATCATGAGTGTAGGCAATAATAAGAATAGTGATAGTTTCTCATTTGAGTAAGAGTCATAGCAGCAGAAGAGACAGAAGTAAGATGGGAAGGAAGGGAAAGTATCCATGGATAAGCAAAATAATCAAGGCTGGAATAACGATGAAGAAGGGTATGTGTAGTGCTTGACGATAGCTTAGAAAATCGATTAGTTTCTGTAGACTAAGCAGAAACTACTAGGGGAGTTAGATGTACATTACACAGCTTTGTAGCAATAACAATAATAACCGTTGAATCCACCTAGCAAACAGTAACAAGGATATCTTGACATGCCACTGCAAACAGCTATTCTTCTCAACGCGAAAGGAACCAAACAACAAGGTTAACTCTAGTAACACCACACTGACAACTCCAAACATAATTTTATTCCTTCTAAAAAAGGATTTAGTAAAAACAATAGTTTCTAACAAATGATGTAAAGACAAATGCTAGCTCCTTAGGTTTAGCCATCAGGGTCATTTTAATCTTCATAATAGTAGTAATCTAACTCTTCGTTATCTGCTCTGACAAGGAGTCTCACTGAGAACAGCAGAAAAGAAGAAATAGAAACAGATTGTGGTGGTGGATACATACCCTTGACGAACAGAAGTAAATAGGCTTATTAAGTGGCATAAATAGAAGAGAACAAGCAGAGAGATTAGAGTGAAAAGAGTAATAATATGAAGAAGAATACAAAGTAGCATGAATAGCAAGAACTACCAAGAACATCTGACTTCAATGAGACGTTTTAGAAGATAGGGGAGGTCATCGAAGACGCGAATAGCTTAGGATAGGAAGATAACCTAACTTTTGAGATGGATTTAGAAACCAGCAAGGTTAGTGAGAGTAGACCAAATGGATAAGAACAATAGCAGGAGTAGCAGCGGCCATAAGGAAATGACACTACTAACATAAGATAAGCTAATTGCAATGGTAATAATAGTAATCTCCCTGTGAATACCACGAATACGTTAGCTTGTAGTTCAGTGATTGAGTTTAGCAACTTCAAGCATAGTCTAGAAGAAGCGATCATACGTGAAGGGAATCAACAGCACACACCATTTAACTCATAATAGTTAGATCTCTCGAATGCTGTGTCTTAGTATAAATCATAACCACATGAAGAGATCGAATAAGATAAGAATAATAATAATAATAATCATAATAATATGAACAGTAATAGCACAGCTGAATGCAGTAGTGCTGCTGGTAGCGATGCTGAAAAGGAAAGCAGATGTATTAGTTTGAATAATAGACCATTGAAAAATAAAGAAACAGTCAAGATAATTGGAAGTTAAAGTAGTAGTAAACTACCATTACCACAGTAGCATGTTGTGAATTAGGCTAAGAATAACTCAAAACCACCTATTGATTCTAATAAAGACAAGGAGAATAAATGCCCGAATGGAAATAGCATAAATAGTTCTAATAATTAATCACAATAAATCTAGAATACAAAGTTAGTATAAAATAAGAAGAATCACAATGAATCTGTGAGTAAAAACAACCAAATGAACAATAATGAGGAATCCACAGTGAAGAAGCCTAACAATGCAAATAAAGAACTAAGCTAAGCTGGAGAAACAGCTGAAGCTAAGGAATCTCAAAAGAATGCGATATGCAAGTACAGCTACTCAGCACAAAAGGTACAAAGATTTAAATCAAAATCAATAAAGGAAGAATATTTGTATGATTTTATAGGGCATTTTTCATAAGGATAAAGTCGTTTTCCTCTGGGGAACATTTCTTTGAGAATTAATGATTTTTCTTTTGATTTCTAGGAAGGTGATTTGAGCTTCTAAGCTGGCGATAAAATACATATCATCAAACAGACGAAGAACGGGTGGTGGATTGGAATGGTCAACAATCAAATTGGGTACTTCCCCTTCAATTTCGTAGAGACAACAGCAGAAACTATCACTGGAAATTGAATAATCCTTACCACTCACAAATTTACTTAGTCTTTTCAAAATAAAGAAGAATATCTTCTGTGGGTTTGTGAGTCTAAAGAACAACACATAATTAAAAATGCACTTATTAATAATCTTATTATTTTTCTTTTTCATATCGTCATGCACGTTAATGAATGTACATAAAATGATAAATAAAACTAAAAATTTATCTAAATTTGTTTTTTATGAATTGAAATAGAATTCCCCTGGTTTTTCTTTTGACCTTTAAAAGTTTGATGGGCAAACAATTTCTGCAATGAATCATAACATTTATAATAATTGGATGTTTCAGCTCTCCCAATGCAGACTAACTATTAATCTTCTTGAATTCAAAAGCATATTATTTCAATGAATTTCAATGTATTCTGGAATGTTCCGCTGGATGAATAACAAACAATTCATGTTGCAGCAGCAATAGCAACCCTCGAAGAGGGAATATGCATGTTTCAATTATTATTTTCTTAATTTTTCAACAAAATGCATATTATGAAGCTAACATGTATGGCATGCACCCAAAGAAGAGAAACAAGGTGCACCCATTATGTATTGCTCTTTTAATAAAGAACTAGCCTTAGTGCAATCATTGAATAATCAAGGTTCTTCAGTGGAAAATTGTTCTGCATTTTTGTCCACATCGAAAAAGAGATGGGGGTGGCAGGGAGAGATAGTATATTAGTAAAAATCATACCTGTTGGCATGTTGTATTTAATCATCTTTCAGCCTAGCCTAGGATAATTTTACCAATAGCACATAGAATCACAATATTTTATTATTTTTGTAGGGGTAAAAAATTGTATCCAAAAGATAAAAAAAACAAGAATTTGCAGTGAAATTCAATACAGAAACAGATAAGAATCAACAAACAATGGCTTAATAAACAGCAACAGCAACAACTGAAGCAGTAACCCACCCTCATCATCATATCGCTTTAACTGAAGGACTTCAAGAAAGAAACGACATCTAAAAAGGAGGCATAAGCATTGACTACAAGCATTCCGCGTTCGTGGAGTATGTCAAATACATGAGTGGGCCTGCTGTTGTGGAAGCAGTGAATAAGACAATATTTGCTCCCTTAGAGAGAATGAAGATCATCCATTAAGCTTAGAATGCACTTTACATCAATGAAAAAGCTAAAATCAAGAATATTATTCAGTTTATTACAAGTATGATGCCATTAATAGCTGATAGAATAAGACTATTTAATATGAAATGGAATAGGCATATGATTGATTGTTGTCTGTTTAGGAGTACCTCGTGAGCAAGGAATCACAGCGTTATGGAGAGGCAACTTTGCGAATATCATGTACATTGTGCCTAGAACGATCGCGTAGTTTTCATTCATGGAGAACATTAACAGTACGTTCTTCCCTGCTGGAGAGAAGAACATCACTGTATAATATATTTCATACAAAATGGAACAACATTCCTTTTTCATACAAGAATATGTTCCATTTTATTGCCATTTCTCATTCTTTTATTGCAAAAACCTTGAATTACATAGGAAGTTGAGTACAGTGCACGTAAATTCGCAGCAGCCATGGCATCGGGGTTCTGCACATTACTTCTATCCTACCCTTTCGATCTTGCTAAGACTCGATTGTCTTTGGAATTCGCTAAGAATAAATAAGACAAGATATTCACTGGGATTCTCAGCGTATTTGGTGAGACAAGAAGTAAAACTGGATTCTCCAGTTTGTATAGAGGATTCTTCCTTGCAAATGTGATAAATGCTCCGTATTTCATCACAATCTTCTCATCATTTTAAGCACTCAAAGTTCTCAAATAATCAGAGGACGCATCGGTTAGGGAAGTGTTCAAATATCTAGCACCTGCATCGATGGCTGGACTCATTGCCACATGGGCAGTTTACCCACTCGATACAATCAAGTAATTAATGAAATATTGTTAGATTTTGGGGAATAGTCTATTCGGGAGAGTTTTGAGGCTTCGAAGAGTAGTTATGCATGATGTTTTTTGTGTATCTTTTCACAGGAGACGCATCTAGATGAATGGATACAATGGAAATTTGATGTATAAGGGATCTTTGGATTGCTTGAGAAAGACAATTCAGAAAGAAGGATTCTTTGGGTTGTACAGTGGCTTGAGTGTAACGACAGTGAAGTTCCTTGGCAGTGCAGCTATTCATAGTTCACTTGTTGCAGCATATGCGACTTTCAAGAGTGAGCACTCCATTTTCTGAAGGTAATATCAACAAGCAAGACAGACAAAGGAATCAATCATTGAAGAAACTACATTGGCTGCGAAGCTAAACCAAAGCTTGAAGTTCATCTATGATTTTATATATTTATCAATCAATACTCTCAATATGAATTACATCATATGCATGATTTAGGCAATGTTTGTTTGTATTTGTACTTAACAGAAAATGCACGAAAAAATAATTTATGATTTTCACTACAACTTTAGAGAGGGATGAGATTGAGTTTTAGCCTTTCAATTTGAGAGATTTTGGTGTTGTGATTTGCACTTAATTGCTTGGAGATCAATAGCATCTAATAAATGAGAGCAATGATGATAACGAACGAGGATATCTAGTATCCCTGTTTTGTATTAGCACATTTCTGTTGAGGAACATTCTAAACTCGAATTTCAAACTGTTTACAATTCTAAAAGAGCTATCTTGATGAACGTATCAACATTGATGATGATTGGTGGTTTTTGTGTTAAATGTTCGGTCTATTACAAGATATTTTGATTCGAATAAAGAGTGAGATGAATTATTCAAACTTTCAAAGGAGTAGTAAGTAAGCCGTCCTTGATTTAATTTGGATTTATTTTCAGGTTCGGTTGGCAGTACTGACTGGAATTTTATTAAGTTTCAAAAGTTTAATAATCATAATAATCTCTCTCTCTCTGGTTTTCTTTTGTATTTTCTTTTTCATTTCTTTGAAGACTCTGTTGAAAAGAGAGTAAGACTCTGTTGAAAAGAGAGTAAGACTCAAAATGGCTAAGTTATGTTTAGTGTAACTTTCCAGTGAGGTAATTTATTAAAAAGCTGCATTTTTTGGACAGAATTCTAGAGATTCTAACCATCGAATGTTAAATCACAGCCGCAAGAAGAAACAGAAATAACAGAATTGCATACATCCATAATTGTCACCTGCAATATTCAAATGAGTGCTTGCTTATTAGTGCTGTTGAGCATATTTGAAGATTTAAGTGATTACTATGCGGAATAGCGCTGATGGTTGCTGTAAAGATAAGTTATCATTGTAATCTCATTCAATAAATCAGAAAAAATAGATGATAATAGATAGGTAATATTATGATTTATGATTATGTAAACAAGAGCCAGAGAGAAAGGGAGAATGATAAGGGAAAATCCTCATCCCCCAAAAGTAAGGAATTCTCATAAAAAAATAAATCATAAGTATTACACACAGAGACCCTGTTTCAGATTAGAAGTAAGTACTGGCTGAAAGTCTGTTTCTGAAGGGGGAAAAATATATTAATAAGAAAAAGAAGAGAAAGAATAATAGGACAATAGTCAGCGAGTCTTGTGGGGCAAACTATCGTGTTTAATTAAGGAGTTAGTTAATTGATCACACACAGATACAGCCATACAACTACACCTACTACTCACACACTCCACTACCCAATGAACAACTAACACTTGCGCGAGGATAGGAATGGCGTGTTGAAGAGACTGCAGAAGAGAAAGAAACTGCATTAGTTGTCGTTGTCCTTCGTCAATAAGGAGATAAAAGAGTAGTTCTACATTGAGCGAGCACCTTCCACTTCAATATTGATATCGATTGTGTTTGCGTTTCAAGTTGTGCTTAATACTATTTTCCTTATCGAGCATGCAGTGGGGGAGAATGATAACATGAAGGAATAGCTTGATCAGCATGACAATAAGGACACAAAGTACGATGGTTCTTGTATATAAACATACATATATTCGACAGCGATTGTAGTATTTGGAGTAGTACTCCTCTGCAACTTCTGCTGTAGACTTGAGAATCAGAGAAATCATAAATAGCCATTCACAGGTAAAGATAACCACAGCAATAAAGGTATTTAGAAGTCTAGTCTTCAGTAATAGCAGTAAGATCAATAGGTTTAGTAACAACCTAGTGGAAAGTCAAGTTCAGCTGATTCGAATTAGCTGAACAATAATAACGCTGCTGAAAATAATAAAGAAGTCAATACCATAGGTATTTAGAACAACAACAACAGCACTAGCATGAATCATATGAATGTATCCCCTTTCCCTAGCAATGGCTTAAGCTAGCAAGTAGAACACACAATCTCCAGCTAGAATGTTAGTAATAACACCAGCAATGTCAGTACAAATAACAACAACAATAATCCTACTGGAATCGCTAAAACCCAATCTTCTTCTACTTCTCCTTATCGTTCTCGTCTTCTCAGTATCTATATCCTGAACTAATTCCTCCATCATCTGCATTCATTCCTCCATGCTTATCTCCCCATCCTCTGCTTTATCCTTCTTCTTTCTTATGAACTCACTCTTGGCATCTCTGGCAAGTTCTACAATTTTCGTAGAGCTGACTTTGCATTAATTCAAGTGTTCCTCTCTGTTTCCTGCTTAGACTCCTGGCCATAGAAACTTACCCTCACATTGGTCTCTATCGCCCTGCAGTTCAAGACATTATCTTATTCCCTCGGGTTGATTGTTATCCTCCCAGCATTTCTAACTATTCTGTATATCCAAGAACGTCGGAAGAAGCTGTTATTCTACGATTACTTTTATCTTCAAAAGACCCTAGCAGCGTAGTAGAAATTACTCGACCACACGCTACCTTGCTCAGTGATTGTCCTCTCCAGCAAAGATGAAGACTCCCAGTATGGCTCATTCTTAAGGCTAAATTCAAACCAAAGTGATAATAACAATAATAATACCGCTACTAACAATGCGAGTATTCGTCGAAATAGCTCACAAACAAAGAAAAGTTACCTAAGCTAATTGTCCAAGCAACCGCAGATGTCATCAGTTTCAGCATTCAATCGATAGACATCCATAATGAAAGTAGGTGTTAATAAAATGAAATCGCTCAGTTACATAACATACAAAACAACTGAGAATAACAACAACACTAACACTAACAACATTAACAACAACAACAGCAATCTTAGTAACATCAATATTGGCTTATCGAAATCACCAAAACTTAAGAAAAACACTGTGATCACTTCAAACAATCCAACTGATACTGTACTCCCTGATTCTGAGCGCAGTGCACTTAAAGAAACACCATTGTCAAAGAGTACCATCGTTCCAGATCCAGTGTGCTTCAATAATATTGTCAAATCAACTGTCCTTGAGCTGAAGGATTTAAACCCAAATAATAGTAACACAGCTGAGATATTCCCAGGTGCTAATCGAAGAGATACCCAATCAATTATGCCTGCGAATGCTGGCTTACCTCTCTCGTTTTTTAATTCCTATGTTGATCAGCAGCGCAATGAACAACGATAAGCTGATAAGATCAGTCATGAACGCAATGCACAGCAATCATCGTCATAATAATAGCAATAACAACATGCTGAAGTCTCATAAGTCGGTGAGATCTAATTGATTACAGAATTTGACATACCTAGCAACAATACAAGCAAAGTTAATAATCAGATTATCCCAAATACAAAGGGACCTATTCCAACAACAACTGATGGGATACCTCTTGGATTTAACCGTAATATCTCTAAGCCAGCATCTTATATAAAGTTTTCGAGTGCTAGCATGTCCTTCTAAGGTCCTCTGCCTGATATCAGCATATGCACTTGCAATGCTTCGAAGGAAAGCAAGGAAAGTGACAAGAACTAAGAAAAGAAATGCACGTGCTATCAAATTGGTAATAGTAACTGTAATAATATAAGTAATACAATACAGACTCCGCTGTTTTTATAGCAGTAGCAGAATACAATCTTTCCAGGGATATTCTAGCAGAAGTAGGGGATAGAAGGAAAAAACTAAGAGGAAATGAAAGAATAGGAGAGCTTTCATAAGGAGATGTAGTAGTAGCTCTAAGGGAATAATTAAACACAGCAATAAGGATAGTAATAGCAATCTCAAATGTAATAGTCTTCTTAGCAATAGTAGTAATAGTAGAATATAATGTTGAGTTCATCCTAACGTCGAGATTTCAATGGAATTGCTGGATCTAGCTTGATCGATTGCAACAATAACAACAGCAACTACAATAACAATAACACTAACAACAACAATGGCAACAACTTAAACATCCCTTATTTCCCAAGTAGCAAGTGTATCTCCCCATTCTAGCGTCCTTTTGCTCCGTTAGCTCCTTCGAATCTGCACATCGAAGATAAAAACAATCTCAGCAATTAGTTAAAAGTAAACTTTGTGAATTCAACATGTCTGCATTCGTTTGCTATTCAACGTGAAGAAACGAACCGAAGAAGCAGACCATACGAAGGAAGAAAGCTAAGAACTGAGTTTTTCAATGAAGCACAACCATTGTAAGATGAAGTGTTTTAGTTGCTATCGTAAATCGAAGTCAAAACGAGTGAATTAATAGATTTACCATTCAAGAACAATATGAATAATAATTCATAAACTCCATTAGCTTCGCCATTCGAGCTACTTGATGCGACTATCACGCAGCGACATAACATTAACAAAACACCGAACAAGAAGAAACTCATTTCCGCTTCACTGCTGGATGTGATTTATCAGAAATACAGTTTGTTCCATAAGAAATATTTCTAATAAGTATCCAAGGAAGTTAATGAATCGCAGCATTGTTATCAATAAGAAGATAACATTAATGATTAAGGTGGGGATAATACTATGGGATAGAGGCAGCAGCAGTAGCAGTAATAGAAAGCTAGTGATTCATCATTTGAAGAAGTATGTCGTTCTTTGGATTTAGAAAAAGAAGATGTATTTGTTAATTGCGTGTATCGCAGTGGATAAGCGGAAAAGATGCTGGATATCCATATAATTGAGTTCTAATGGATAGACGAACCAGCGATTATGGTTGTCATGACAGATGTATCGTAAAAAGTGCGTGCAAGAAGACTCTAAGATTTAGATTCATACAAAAACGAATTGTTAGCTACTGTCACGCATGATTTAAAGACACCGCTGAATGGCATGCTATCGATTCTAGAAGTAGCCTTGGAATTGACTGATATCAAAGAAATCAAGAACTTTATGACGATTGTGCAGAAAAATGGAACTTTGTTGAATTTTCTAATCATGGATATTCTGGATTACAGTGCGATGCTCAAAGGCGAACTGAGGCTGATATTATCTAGGTTTGATATCAATGATATACTCAAAGACATAACGGATTTGATTGGGTTCCAAGCTTAATAAAAGAAGTTGAAATTCACAATATAAAACAATCTCCCTGAGATTGATTGCATGTTTGACAATGATTCACGACGTGTCAAGCAGATCCTATTGAATTTAACATCAAATGCGTTGAAATTCACTTTCTCCGGGGAGATAAAGATAACGTTGAAGAAGGAGGAGAATTCAAATAATATTGTGCGAATCACTGTGAGTGACACGGGTGTTGGGATACCTGATTCGCTGAAACCAAAGTTATTTAAGCTATACGGGACGTATGATCATAACAATGGATCGAATAAGCATGGAGTTGGGTTGGGGTTAGTGATTACGAAGAAATTAGCATCGCAAGTTGGACCGAAGGATACGCTGAAACTGGAGAGTATTGAGAAGGTTGGAACATCGTTCTCGTTTTAGATTTATAAGTCGTTGAAACATGTGTTTGGGAGTTCAGGGAGAGGAACAGGTGTTGAATCACCTGGAAATCATTGGAATTATAATAAAGGGGAGAGTAATTTTAATGCGTAAATCATAGCTGGTGGAGGGTAGAATAACAGTAGTAGCTATTAGAGCAAACTGTAAGGAGTGGCGTAGATAGCGAAGAGCAATAACATAGAGATCAATGCGACCTCGAGTGAGATATTGAAATAATGTGGTTAAGGTAGAGGTGTTAATGAGTTTGCTAATATTGGTTTGTTTGTTTGGTTTTTAGACTTTCGTTGCTATGAAGATACTTCCTAGTTTGCTAAATCCCCTGTGGCTGTGGTAGACACCTTATCAAACAACAATACTTAAGAACACTTTGATACTGATGGTCCTTTTCTAAGCTAACGAGCTATTCATCTTCATACACCAACGCCGTTCTTCATGGTAAAATAATACGGTTGTTCTTTGAAATAATATAACTTTGCATTGTTTGATTCTGAAGGGTGGAAAGGGGTAGATTTAGAAGTATTCGTAGTTTTAGCAGTATCAATCAACAACAGCAACTACAGCAGCTGGAGGAGGAGGAGAAGGAACAACGAATCCAATAGATAAGTGTGCTGATGATGCGAGTGAAAGTATTGTGATGATGGATGGGACTGTGAATAAACTAAGTATGTCAAAGTAGCTAGATGAGGAGGGTGTTATTGGAACTACAAGTGGAATGGACTAAGAATGCAGAAAGTAAGGATAGGATAAAGAATGGAAGATCAAGGATATCAAGAATAGAGAGAATGATGCACACATTCGAAGCAATAATGTTGCTGTTGTTGTGGATCCAGGTGATTTCCATAACATTCTGAATGACTAATCATCTGAGATCATTGAGATCTAGGAACCATCTGCGTATGTCCCTAGGAATTGCTAGAATATATCAAACATCCATAGCTTATCGTAGATTCATATCACGAATAGGAAAATAGTTATAAATGAAGATGAAAATGAAAAGGAGGATAAGGATAATAATAATAATAATCAACATAATCATGCACTGGAGTATTATCCATCGAACTCAGAACGATAGCACTCTTGCAGTCTGAACAATAGCAATGTGAATAAGGATAGCAATAGAGGGAATGATAGAGAGAATAGTTATGGATTGGGTGTGAATCATAACACAAGCTATCCATCAAGAAATTATGATATCACAGCTAATCAAATGTAACAGAATGATACCAATAGCAATGAAGAAAGTAGTAGTAGCAATGATAATTATGCTGGTGCTGCTTGTGATGATGAAGACAACGACTACAACCATGATGGCAACATTGATAACATTTACAACAACAATATCAATATTAATCACTACAACAATAAATTCCTTGGTTAGCCTCCTCCCCTCATAGCAAACACCATTAATCGGTACGGTAACTCTCTAAGTTTCTCTTAGAAAGTACTCAACAACAATATATCATTGTAAGTCTAGCAATAGCTAATTCTCAAAGACAATGACAACACAAACATTTCCAGTATCTTAGGATCATAACTCCTAGGGGATAACACAGCTACGACACATTAGCCTTTATCTATCCCGACTACGATCCTCCTTCCATTAAATTCAAACTTACCTCTTTATTAAACGCCTAGCATCAACAGCGGGAATCAAAGCATCGAACTAACGATAAATGCTATTAATAATACGATTAGTTCTAACAGCAATCCCTTACGTATCCTGATCGTCGACGATACTTACTTCAACATCGTCGCGCTAAAGATGCTGCTAAAGCAACTGAAACACACTGAAGTCGAGGAAGCATACAATGGCTAGCAAGCACTAGATTTGCTGTATAAATACAAGGAACAGCAGTAGATTGCGTTGCCTGAAGCGAATCAGCTGAATGCAACATAATTGATATTTATGGATATTAACATGCCAATCATGGATGGGTTGGAGTGTACGAGAGTCATACGCAGTGATCCGTTTTTTAACAGTGCTAAGATAGTCGCAGTGACGGCGTATTCATCAGCTGCGGAAGGGTTGAAGTGCTTCGATGCAGGAATGGATGCACATCTGTGTAAGCCTATCAGCAAGACAGATTGTGAAGCGGTTATTAATTCACTGTTTCAATAAGGATGAAAGGAATGGGAGAAGATGATTGGATTAGTAATTGTTTTGATTTGATTTATTGGACTGTGTGTAAATATTGAGTATTTTAAAAAAGAAGAAGACTATTTAATTAAGATTTGTGGTTCTCCTTGACTTTAATAAGATCCATTTGAAGGAGGGAGTTTGTGTTTAAAGCGGGGAGATATGATTATGCTCCGAATGAATCAGACTTGAATATTTGGGAGATGAATAAATCGCAAAGTCAAGAAAATATCTTAAGAATGATTTGTATTTATTTGTTTCTGTGGTTTTTGTTGGCGAATTCAAAAGGTTCTAATAAATAATTAAGATACAGACTGATACTTTAGCAACTAAAACAGACTCCAAGAGAAAGATAAGTAGAGATAAATATCTTAGAGCATTGTTAGAGTATATTCTCCATTTAGCCCATCTGAAAATATCATTCTTACTTCTTGATCTATGGCAATACCTGATTACTGCGTAGTCGGTTAGCTTCCACATGTAGAAGACGTGTATTTGGTCACTCGAAAGCTTACTTTGCCTGAGGATCATGTGTTTGTCCTGAAATACACTGGGTCTTCGTTTCTTTATCCAGTAAGCAACAACCAAGCTAAAAGCATATTACCATTGAGGCTGTGATCCTAGTGCTTATTCATATTTAGATTCTTTTCTTAGTTCTACCCTGTTGATATCGATCTAATTCACTATTTCCTTTTTGTTTTTTAGGAGCCATACTACAACGTGAGTTTGTATCATTACTTAGAGCTTAGATAGCCTAGCGATATTGTATTGAAGCTGATTCTATCATAGCTCTAAGATATCTGTGTGAAATATAACATAGAGCCAAAGGATATGCTAAGTGAAGGAATCACTTTTGATCATAAGGAAAATAGATTTGTGTATCCTAAACAACTCATTGGATACAGGTCGATGAAGGATTCAAGTGAGGATGGATAAGGTTAAACACCGTTTGAGGCGGTCAAGGAGTATTTAGAAAGGAATTAGAGAGACTCAAAGGAGATAGAGGAGATTATTAGATAGATTGTGGATAATTAGGGGTATAAAGTAGAAGAAGAGGAGGGATTAAGGGAGTTATTTGAAAGGAAGGAGCAAGAGGAGAAGGAAGAGAAGGATGTAGAGGCAGATGGAGATGTCTGCAAGGATATTGAGGTATTGTAAGATGGTGATCGTACTCCAGAATTACAAGGGAGTGAAGACGACGAAGAGAAACCAGATGGAACAAATAATGATATTGAAAAGGAAGTGAATATCGTAGAGAACACTTCTGAGCATTAGGTGCCTTCTACAGCTGAGGTTAAAGCTTAATATCTTCAGAAGCAGTTCCATATTTTCGATGACGAGCAGCTTTCAAAGATAATATAATCATAGCGCTAAGCTTACTAATCTAGCGTTGTGTTTAGTTTCCTTGAAACTAAGAAAGAGATTCAAACACATTCCCCTGATGACAAGCAGCTCTTGGATTTATTCTACTATGCTACGTTGTATAAGAAGATCGGGTAGCATAAGTTAGCAAAAGCATTGTATGGATACTTTCAGAAAGTGATGACGGAAGAGATCAAGCGGTAGTAGGATGTGTTTGAAAGAGAAGAGCCGAAGATAGTGCATGTTAAGTTGGATGTTGCAGCAAGTAAGGAGAAGAAGGAAATTAATAGGGAGGGAGGAATTTAAGCATTTTGTAATGGTATTAATATTATTTTGTTAGTTATTGAGTGGGTTAGATCTCTGAAGTAGGATTTGCAGGAAGACGAAGAAGGATTCCTGATCATTCAAATAGAATAGCATTCCGCAGAATGGTCCAGATAAAGGAAACTAAGAGTGACAGCATCGAATTTTGGAAACATCTACAGGGCTACAACCATTGAAAAACTGTAAAAAATACAAGGAAAAAGATAGAGTATCAATATGATGTTAATATTTGTATTGTTATTTCTTAGTAACCGTGCAGTGATGGAGTATCTCTTCCCAAAGTTCTTCGGGAACGATGCCACTAGGTATGGAACAGACACAGAATCAGAAGCAAGAGATAAATATGTTAGCTTAAATAAAGATCAAGAATATGTCGTCAAGGAGTTTGGATTAATAGTGGACAAGCGATTCCCTTGGATTGCTGGCAGTCCTGATGGGATTGTCTACTAGCATGGCAAGAGAATTGTAAGATAATAAGATTTGAGATAAATTGATTTTATGATGCATTTCCTTCTATTAATTATGTTATTATGTTGTTAAACTCTAGGGTTGTTTGGAGATAAAGTGCCCATACACCATGCGAGATAGTAGTATATTAGAGAACATCGATAGCATCGGTTTCTTAGAGAAATCCAATGAAAATGGGTGTATTAGTTTGAAAAAAGCACATCTCTATTACAGTTAATGCTAAGGAATAATGCGATTGAGTGGTATGTCATGGTGTGATTTCTTCGTTTATTCGAAAGTGGATTGCATCACAATAAGAGTGGAGTATGATGAAGAGTTTATGATGACACTGATTGAGTCATTAAATCATTATTACTTTAGACATCTCTTAGTGGAATTGCTGTAGCCGTGTTAAAGTATCCATATTGAGTAGTAAGTCCTGCATGAGGAAATACAGGAAATGTTAGAAGATAGTGGATATGATTTTGAGGAGATTGAGAAGGACAGGAGAAGATAAGAAGAAGGAGGAGAGGGAAAGGAGTAGAATGGGGATTAGAATGGTAAGGGTAATAATGATGGTGGTGATACTGAAAAAGAAGAAGATGATGAGGATTCCCATGGAACTTAAGCTTTAGAGGAAGGGGATGATGATGAGAATGGTGAGGAAACTAAGAAGAAGAACAGTGATGGCACTAATAACAAGAACAACAATCCAACCTAAGAACTTATTGAGTCATCTTAAGAAATTGATTTAGGGTTTGATGGTTAAGATGGTTAACAACAGGGATTACATGAACAACAAGAACAGTAATTAATCTCTAGTGATAATCATAATAACAACGACAATGACATTGAATTACCAAGCAAACCGGCTGCTGACAAAATTGAGAATGTTCATAAAGCAGCAGACAATGAAGAAAAAGAAAATGAAGCTGAAAATATCGAAGAACATAAAGAACAACTATAAGATAATGACTCAGCATGCACACAGCCTTTAGACAACGAAAGCAATGGTGATGATACATAACCACTCGAAGAAGAATGAATGAAATTAATAAACAAGCTGAATTCTTGTGAATCTTAAATACTCATGTTTGTAAATACAGATCTTGCATTTATTCATGCATTCTACATTCTATTTTTCAATCTGAATAATCTTCTAATATTCTTCTATTTAATAAGCATTCAATATTCAAGTCTTTGAGATTTTGGTTTATCTCGCATACAGTATGATTCCAGTGAAATTATGCTATTAGAAAATAATAAATTAACTATCATAAGATTTAACAATATTTCTTGTAAATGAAGATTAGTTTATGTGGCACATTCAAGAACAAATAAAAAATGAATTGTTGTTGATATCAAGATAGGGTATTATTAATAAATTTATTTTTCTATTTTCATTTAAGTTCTTAAGACATTTTGTCATCGAAGAAGGGTACGGTTTTCAATTTGGTGATCCTTGCAGTATCTTATGAATAAAACATTGAAATGAAGAACCGATAAGGGATTTAAGGGTCTATTTTCTTGGGATCATCAAGTTCTACTATTGAATCATAGTTAGGAAAAGTGGCAATTCTCAAATATTATGATTCTAAGTTTATTCTTATCTCGAAATTTCTTTTAGATGCTCTATTATTTTCCCAGATATTTCCCTTTATTTATTTCTTTATCCCACAGTTACTTACACTATCGCAAAAACACAAAGATTATTTGATAGCACATTAATTTTTAGATGAATCAGATACAATCCCAAAGTAGAACCTAGAATATTACTCATTTTTTGTTTCAATTTATATTTGAATGACATAGTTTTGAAGAGGATCAAGGAGAGGATGAAGGAAGATTTGAGTCAATGAATTGTAACAATAATCTCCTTGGATTACTTCAAGCCATTATCTTTAATCTTTTTGCACACAAATCAGTTCCTTAGAATATAAATACGTTGATTTCATTAGATTAGCTCTTTCAATTAATGATCCATATTAACTGAAAAAATCTATTTTTCCAATACTCTCAATGATATCTTGGGACATTTGGTTTGGTACATCAAAAGATACTCCCCCGCATTACTAATAAATATCTTCGAGACCTTTTTATAATATGATTGAATTTTCTTATGCCTTTGCCCACTTTTCATTGATAAAATCAGAAAGATCCTATGAAGCACTAGCGCTATGAGAGATAATCAATTCTTTCAACTTTTCAGCTTCAGCAATTTTGCTGTACTACTCTAAAAGTTTGGTAGAGAGGTCTTACAATTTGATACAATTAATTTTTACTCTTTATTATGCTTTTTTCAATTCTTCTTCTATTTTTTCTTTTAGATTCTTGAAAAAGTCCTCAATATCCTTAAAACTTTGATCAATATTTAAAGAAATTAGCTTGAGATGCAAGGTTTCGTTTTTCAAGGGAGGGTATCTGAATAAAAAAGATGTTGTCTCATTGAATAAGTCTCTGATATTAAATAATTCTTTAATCTGAAGATTTTATTACTATGCGCACATAAAACAGAGCAAATTACTATCTGAATTTTCTTTTAAGGATAAGATATCTAGTGGATGGGAAGGATGAATTTTGCACTTTCGTCTGAAAGCTCTCTGTTAATCTTGTAGATTTTCATCTACCTTAGTAGATTTATCTAGGATATTCATTTCTTCTTATTTATGCAGAAATATCTAAAGGTTTTCTTTTTATTATGTTTGATTATTTTGTTTATTCCAAGTCAAATATTTTTCTAATTAATAAATTCTAATAATTTATCCAGCACTCTAAAAAGAATTGGATTGAGTATTTGTTATTGAAAAGATGAAATGGATAAAAAAATTTCAAATTATTTTCCCTCAGATTGTTAAATCAGCAAAATGCAGTCCTGAATAATGGCTTTATTTAAAGAAAAGTTTGAAGGGGAAACAAATAGAAATAGGTATGTTTCAAAAACAAAATAAATGAATGAGATAATCTATTTATCCAAATTAGTAATTGTCATATTTTATTAATAATTGATTTTTTATTTCCAATAGAAATATTCATATTTTATTTTTAAAAAGAATCAAAGTGTTAAATTATCTAGTCAGGCTTAAAAATGTTTTGTGAATAATATGAGAGTGAATACATCATAAATTGAAATGAGAATAGCTAAAATAGGCTTTTGATATGAAAAAAATAGATTAGGTTTATGTAGTCAAGCTGGTTGATGCTTTTGATATTGAAAAAAAAAACTTAGATTTGAATAGGATTCTATTAGGAATCCTTTATCAGAGATAGTAAAGTTAAATTTATTATAAAGTCAAATTTCATCCTAATAGCTCTTTTCATTGATCTTATCCATTGAAGTTGATGCATTCGATACTGCTGCACACTGCAGTGTTAATATAAATCATCAAAAGCTTAAGAATAACAAACGTTTCTCTTTTTTATTATTATTGTTATTTGTATGATCTTCCCAATAAATGATTGAATTATGTGTTCCAGTGCAGAGAAAATAAATCAAATCAATCAATAAACTAAACTATCAAATAATATATAATAATATCAAAAATTGAAGGGAAACGCACACTGAACTTTCTTGTAAATATATTTCAATATTCATACGTACTCTTTGAAACTCAGCCGTACACTCTCTTTTTTCAGTAATGTCCACATCCAATGCCACAACATCCTCAGAAGCATATATTAACTTGAAGCTCTAGTAGAATTAGTAGCAGCAATAATAATAATACTACAGTGCGCGTCTAGGTGGTTTGCTAGTCAATCTCAAGAGAAAATCCTAACCGAATCTTTAACAATCCAGTAACTTTACCACACATGAAGACTTTTAGACTAATAATAACAGCACGTAAGGTCTTCCAAGTATGCAGCTAAGAGGTGCTACTAGTTATTCCTCACACAGAGTGAATTCATATCACAGTAGAATACCTAAGAAGCTCACATTACATCTTGGGTAGATATCCTAATATTTTGTATCTGAACTCTCCCAAGCTGCAGCAACAGCAACAGCTACAGGAACAACGTTGACTTAAGACACTGAGAGCTAAGACGATTTCTAAGAACGAATGCATACAGGTCATAATGCATCCATGACACATAAGGATACACTCAGTACAACTAATGGGTATTATCCAAATCGCACAATGAAATAGTCCTCCAGATGTATGTCAACTGCGTCAATTTAGTAGATTAAGAGATCAGCGCAAGCTATTCAGTCAGTAAGGTTATTTAATATTGCAATACAAGATAATATGTTTTTGTTGAATTATTTATGATATTATGTTTAGTATAAAGCAGCATCAAGGAAGCTCAAAGTACTGCTGACTAATCAAGAAGAATAAAGAAGTGCTAAGAACAGTGGATAAAGGAATGATACAGCAGCGACGAAGAATAGGTTAATTAAAACGAGTAGTCTTGTATTGCCAAGAAGTACATTCAGTCATGGATTCTCGTAGATCAAGGATTTCAAAGGATACTTTGATCACAGTGAGAGTAACAAAAACAATAATGTAATGTAGTAATAGGTTGGAGGAGTAGGAATAGGAAGTGGAAATATCAACAGTATTTTTAACATTCAAGGCAATAAAAATGACACTTTCATTACTGAAGCCAATAATAACAATAACAATATTGACTATCCTATCAATAGCCCACAAGCCGCCTCTTATCCTTCTAGCCTTCCTCTCGATCAAAAGAAAAAATAAGAATTACGTATAATCCAGCAGATCAACATGAGTAAATTCTCTTAGAACATGGAAACAGGCATGGAAGAGGATGTTCAATAGCGTCGCTAGAAATGCAGTGAACTCTAATAATCTGTGCGTGTCCGTGAGAACTAATTATCAGGACTCCGTAACGCGGAGTATAACATAGAACGAAATGAAATCCACTCAGCTGCGGTGCTCACGAAGGAACTAGAGAATATCACTGCGGAGGCAGACTAAGTTGAAGAATTAATCTACTAAGAACAACGACGAGCGGAGACTCTTAGGTTCATGGAGAAGACCAGAAATGCTGATTTGTTATTAAGCTCCTAGCCAATATTATTGTATTCCACAGCACTGAATCATCTTTCCAGATTTCTCACGAAAATCACAGATTCACTGTACACCGATTCGAAGCATATCAATTAAATCTACTTATCCATTACTCAAGCTGGCAGTGAAGTCTAAAGATAAGAGTAGTTACTGCAAGACTAGTGGCGGGGATAGTAGTACAATCAAGCGAAGGAGTTAGAAGCTGAACGCTTAGCGGAGTTTGAAAGTACGATGAGGGATATAGCGAAAAGTTCAGAGAAAGAAGCGAAGAGGTAACTCAATGAGAAGAGGAAGTAGATGAAATAAGAGGAATAGATGTAGAAGAATGCGTTGGCGTTGAATATTTAGGAGAAGATATATGGATATGAGGAGGATTTCAGGATGAAGAATGAGAGCTTGAAGGGAGAAGGGTAATCAGTCGCTGTGACTTCGTATAAGGATCTTTTGGATTTCTGCGTGCATGTTAAGTAAATAGAGGGAGAGAGGGAATAAGGGGG
>Ga0302271_10000862_pt1 | contig 29865 bp, 21 predicted proteins | sample III_Bog_N1_1_FD_198767 | JGI IMG/M metagenome (GOLD analysis project Ga0302271, IMG submission 198767) | Peat permafrost microbial communities from Stordalen Mire near Abisko, Sweden - III_Bog_N1_1 | ecosystem: Environmental > Terrestrial > Soil > Wetlands > Peat | place: Sweden: Abisko... | reverse complement strand
TACCAAAGATTTTTGGGCAAGAGGATCAGAGGGATGTTAAAGAATACAGTGGGAAAGAGACGGAGAATTGGGGAAAATAAATTAATTAAACTCTAGAAGGAGAAACAAAATATCTAAAGAAGAGATTAATTGTGAGATTTATTAAAAAATTAACAAAGTAAAAGCAGAAGAATAAATGAGTTTGAGAAAGGGCACCTCGATTTTCAACAGGCAGTTCAGACAAGCCTTTAACGCTAACAAATACCAAAACCTCACCGCAGGACGTAAAAATATTATCTTAGAAGATTTTAGATCGTGCGCAGGGAGGTTAAAAATGCTGCTTAGTTCAGAATTCAGTGACAATTAGGGATATGTGAAATTCAAAAAGGCATTTTTTCTTTTCATGAATATGTATTAGCTTGGTTGAAATGCCTTGCTCTATCTATGGATGCTAAGTGAAGACACAGATAAAACTACTTTTGATTGCTAAGTGGATTATAAAATTTTATTAGTTCCACAAAAGATCTATTTAATCCACACTAATCCTTCTTTTGTGTGGGCTAACTTGTTGAAATAAATTTTGTCTGTGTTTCCTAAAATAGATGGTGATACATACTCTCATTTGGGCTGGATTTCAAACATCGACTTGAGATTTGGAAGAGTTGTCTTCACTTTCGGTATCGTAGGTGTTGCTCTTTGCATGTATCTTGAACCCTCATACTTCCATGAAACTGTAAAAATAATAATCCTAAAATTTGTTTTTTTTCATTTAATTTTGAGCTTCAAAATCAAAAAAAATATTAATATGATCTCACATTTTTTCTTCAACCAATTTGATTGATTTTTTGGTTTTGGTTAGTTCGGACACATGTCTCAGCCTCCTAAGTACGATGTAAGAGAGGCACAAAGATAGAGGCTAATATATAACTAGCTAGATTTAATTGTTTGCATGTTTGTTTTATTTTTTCTTTCAGATTATCAACTCAAATCTCAGCGGTCAAGAAAAGTCTCTTAACCAATAAATTCTCCAAAGACAAGCTGCGGAACACAAGTTGGACTCTTTCGTGGAACTTTGTGCAGGAAGCGATGTTGCGAGAAAGTGAAGAAGGAATAGCCTTATTAGCTATATTTCTCTGTATTACTAAGGCAAATGTCTCATAAAAATAATTATATGCGCTAATTTGCTTAGAATGCAATGCCAATTTGCTTGTTTTCAAACACTAAAAAACTAAATACAATCTTAATTTTTACTATTATGAATTACAAAAATATTTTCAACTCATTTTGACAATCTAAATCTGTCTTAAAATATTTATTATGCAAACTAATATGATCTACAGTTCTTCTTCTTTCAACTTTATGATTCTAAAAGATTTTAAAACCCCAATAACTCTTCTTTATTATTTGATAACTGCAATGAGGAAAAAATCGACAAAATTTAATCGTCAATTTAATATCTTTAGAGATTATTTTAAGTTAACTTTTGCGTGAAATTTCAATTCTTTGTGAAAAGAGCAATAAGGAAGCCCCAACATTAGAAAAATTAGAAGAAGGTAAGTGAATGCAAAAGGATTATCTAAGGTTTTAAATTAGAACAAAAAAAGTATAATTCATAATCCTTTGACTTCAAACAATCCATCAATTCATTAAGACATAAATCTATCCAGCAGACGATAAGCATGACAATCATTGTCGGCTTGATAATTCTCTTATCCTTAATAGGTATCTCAGAATGTGGTCGTGTGCTCCCCTACGGCTCTGAGTTCGTTATCCTCTCGAACACCAATCCAAATTCTGTCGCAGATTACTATTTCTCCATGATATTCCAGACAAACATGACATCCACTGGATATGTTGAGATAATCTTCCCGTAGAACCAATACGCAACTGGTTTAACTCCAGCTACTGCTGTCATTATGGCTCCGTATCCTACCGTCGTAGCTTCAGCGATCATCAACGAATGGAGTGTGATCATTCCCCTTCCAAACTGGAAATAAAATGTACCAATTTAGATCTGCATCAAAGATGTCTACAACCCTAGTAAAGAAGGCGGAACAGGGTAATTTCTGATTTAAACCCTCACAAGCTACGACATAATATCTACTCCGATTGTTCCTGGAACGATATTAGATTAATCCAAACATTTCACAGTCGTTGGGTTATCTTCTTCCGTTTCTTCTTTGATTTCTGCATATGTGGGGTTCTACAACTCAGCTTCTTAGCTCGCAGGCGAAACCAGCAACTATCTGTTTTCTTTAGTTCCCAGCACTGATCTCGTTTATAACGTTGATTTTAGAATAACCTTCCCAGACATTTACGATCTTTCAGATTTAGATTCCACTTAGTGCATTTCAGTCAAAAACTCCGTCAGTGCAGCAAGAGCAGGAACATTCTACTGCGAAGTCCTCTCAACTTCAACGAATGTCTTGACTTTCAAAGGAAATAGTGCAGCAATAGTAAAAGGTAAACATACTTTTGAAAGAAATTAATTTTTCAATTCAAAAATCAATGGTTTGTCTTTTCATAACAAACTAAGGCACGAACATCACTTTAGCCTTGATCGGTGCTACAAATCCAGTGTACTCCCTGCAGACAGATTTGTTTAAGTTCCAAATTATGCTGGCGTCTACGAATTCTACAGTGGAGAGCTCCCTTAACGTCATAGGGCTCAATGTGCTGCCTGGAGTCATCGATAACGTCAAGCTCAGTCTTTATTATCCAACGTAAAAACAAACAATAAATACCCTTTCTTTTCTAACTCTGTTTTTTTGTTTTCTTCTCTGTATTAGTTATTCGAAGTATTAGTACTTTGGAAGACGCTTTGTGCTTGCTTTCAAGCCAACTAATCCCTTCCTTGCAGCTCGTATAGTCACTGATTTCGAATCTATCTCAAGCTGCTAGATCACAGCTGGTCTTTTTGACAAAACAATTAATTCAAATTCAGTTTGCACTCCTTTTGCAAATCTCATTGAGGTTTCCAATTTTCAGCAGTACACTCGCAGTGAGTTCTCCAATGAATACATCACCATATAATTCGAGGCTGTCATCAAACCATATCCACTTCTAAGCTCAGGTAGGATAGTTTGTTATATTTTTCTTACACAAAAACTAATTTATTGGTTTAAAGATGTGCTATCCACGCAACCATTGACAATCTCGACATTTAAAGATACTGCAATGCTGTACATTGCTGACTAGAATTCCAGTTCCACATCGACATAACTTGCCATTGAAGTTGCACGTATTATTTTACATTTGTTTCTTTTTTTAACTAAATCTAATTTTTTTCATCTTTTTTGATTGGAAACATAAAAACAAACATTTTATTTTCTCTTTAGCCTAGCTTTACCCAGCAACAACACCTGCGAACACTGACATTACAATCAGTCTAAGTTCCACTATTGCACTCACGAGCTCTGTAACTTTGAGTATCCTTGTTAACTATCTGTATCTTCCAGGCATTCCTGCGACTGCATATATTTAACCTGGTGGTGTGATCTAAATTGAACTCCCAGAAGAATTCACAGGAGTACCTAAATGCACATGTAAGAAGAAGAAAGAAAGGAAAATAAATTAATAAGAAATATATTCTTTTTTATGTTTTTTCCCTTGCAGTTTATACTAGCGCTGTAACTTACAAAGACTACACTTGCGTTCAGAAAAGTGGAGTTATTTCGGTTACTTTGACTGACTCAGTGTATAGTTTCCTCGTGAATTCAACACCAGGATATCCTTACAGACTTGTAGTCTCTGGTTTGATAAATCCGGAATATCCAGATACCTACATAATCAGAGCGAATATGCACTACAAGAACTCTGCGCTTGTGGAATATGTCTTCTCCAAGCCAACTACATTCACAATAACTGCACCGTTTTTAGCAGGATCGACAGGATATTCACTGTTCTCTAGGTAACCACTGTCCAATTCAGTGCTGTTCATTTCGATCTCTTACGATCTCGCTTTAGCTTCAGGAGTCAAGACTCTATCTGATCCGTTTGCTGAATACTCCATCATTGATATTGGACTACAATACGGAGGATCCTTCTTTTAATAAGGTATAATAAATACAAATCACAAAATAATTACATAAATAACTGTTTTTTCTCCCTATTTTTCCTTCTAGATTTAGGACTTGGTGTGAGTGATATGGACGAGATTGACTGCGTTGGTGTGCTTGGAATATCTTCTGCTAATAACTACGTGATGCATTGTTCTCTGTTCATGACATTAGATCCTAGTTATGTGATCATCCGTGTGCAGGATTTCGGTGAAGTCCAGAAACTCACAGGAAGAGTCATGACTATTGGAATCCCCTTGGTGTATGCTTCCAACACTGTCATAGCTCCTTAATACTACATCAAACTCTACTCTTCGACTAATAAAATTGTACGTTTACTCACGCAATTCCCAATAACGAGCATGGTCACAGCGTCAGGATCAGTTCCTGGAGCAGGTGGACCAACTAGTGTCACACCTGCTTCAGTCTCCCTGTAGACTCAAGCTGCCATAACAATCCCATTACCTTTATCAACTTCTCTCCCAAATACATAAATCAACGGGTTCTACTTTTTAATCCCATCAGGATATAACATCTACAATACCCCGATAGCGTCAGTAGCAGGGACTACATATGTTAAGGACACAAATTACTTTGTATTACCTAGGCTATCTGGATTGCTTTTTGTAGTTCCGAGCTTAGTCAACGCAGGCACAGCGAATATAGTAATAAATTAAATGACCACACCGAATTGGTATTCAGCTTCTTATCTGTCTACATTATACGTTTCCAAAGCAGGCAGCTACGTATAAGCTTAAACAATCTCTTTCACGCTACCAACACTTACTACAATTAACAGCCTTACGCTTACTATTGACTACCCTGATCCAAATCTCCGATGGGCGAAATACACCTTTGAATTCAAAGTCGAAATGGCTTACATCAATGTCCTAGAGTTTGCCTTCCCAGCGAGTTTCTAAATTGTGGCTAATGACCCCTACGTCGAACTCATCAACCCAATAAACTTAGTAGATTTGTCTTCAACAAGCACGATGACACTTTCCTCAGCAGCGAATAAGCTTTTTATTACCAATTTCGCAGTAACTGATACGACAGTTGTATGCTCGGTAACCTTCACATAGATCACCAATCCTTCAGCTGGATGTAAGATATTACAAAGTGGATTTTATGGGAAGGGGTTTTAAATTTGTTTTTATTTTTTTCACCTAAATTCCTCAATTTTATTAGCTTACCCGGTGACTGTGACCTTCAGATAAGCGGCAGGTGCTGGTTCAGTCAATGCAATACAGCAGAATATCGTGAATGCAGTAGTTACAGGTGCTTCTTTCAGCGCGGAAACAGTCACATTTGTAGCTGACTCAATCAATTCTTTGCCGAATAATCTCAATGGATATGGAATTTACATATTCCAATTCTCCACAACATACTTGATTCCAAAGGGCTCGACTGTCATAATCACCTTCCCTGTTGAGTTCACTTCGTTTTTCCAGAAACAAAGTAGCTACGTTCGTTGCAAGGAGCAAAGTTCTATTCTGTATTTGTCTGCTTGCGAATACGTGAGTTCATCATAGAATATTAAATTAGTTACCTATGCAGATTCCGATCCCACCAAGCCAGTCATCTTAGAATACTATGGGCTCGTATTGTAAGATTGTCTCTTTAGGTTTGTTTTTCCTAGACTATTTTTGATAATCAATGATGTTTTTGAACTTTCAAAAGAAATTAATTCACGACTTTCAGCTCAAACTTCGATATGAATATCTATTTCAAGGGAACAACTGCAGCGAATATTATCTTTAACACAGGCACAGGTGTCGTGCCAACTATCACACCATCTTACACGGAACTTACAGGCTGCAGTCTGAATTACTACCCGACAAACGAAGGAGAAAGGGCATTCTATGAATTCACTTTGACGTTAACTTCTGCAACTACTGCGCTCCTTGATGACTACTCAATCTTAGTGACATTCCCACTGAATTACGATGATAACCTTGGACCTTATAATCTCACAATTTCTTCAGATTAACTCAACGGAGCACTCAAATACAAGGTAAAGCAAACTAATATTTTGATGTTGCTATTATTACGTACAAACTCATTTTTTTTATCGTTTATTTTAGTAATACCGTCGTACAATAGTCGTCTATGGATTCTACGCCATGACAGTTACTAAACCTATTGTGATTAAGATCTTCGGTATTGTGAACCCTAACAGATCAACTGTTTCAGATTATCAAAGTGAATTATTCGGAGTTGGCCTTCTTGGTAGTAAAACTGTCCCTACAGACATCCACGGGTATTCTCTCATCGAAGCGAGCTACTCTATCTTAAATATCTCCCCTGAACTAGCTCCTGGAGGTGTCAATTTCATCTCCTTAACATCAACAACAAAATATGCTAGAACCTAAGCGAATTTTACGTTCACCATAGAACCCTTGCAGAATGTCTTATCTACAACGTACGGAGGATAAATTTACTTTGATTTCCCATAGAATTTCATTATTGATTCCTTCGATGGGACGTGTAATATCAATAAGGGATTCTCTCTTTATGCAAATTGCTTGATGCAAAATGAAAATCTTAGATTTTTCTTTGAAACGAACAACGATGAATGGGATTCATCAGTTTCGGGATACATTACTGCGTTAGTGAATCTTGTAAGATCGCCTGATTCTAAAGGTACTACGAGTAATTTCATTGCGTATAACTATGATTCCATCAACAAGAAAGTGCTTGGAAGGACATACCCTAACTTATTCATTGCATCGTTGACGTTTGCTTATGATGGATATTTAATATCTGTGAATAATGATATTGAATATGATCTTGAAGTCGGATCGGTGTCAGACTTAATAACTATTGATTTTGATGTCGATGTAGTCAATTATTCAGCAGAATCAACACTGACATTGACTCCAAATGTTCTGGATGCATCAATAATTATCAGCCCAAATCCTGTGACTATTTCATATAAATCCACGTCAGCTACATTCACAATTGCTGCTCCTAGAACAATTCTGCTAAAGACATTCTACATAACTTGGTCTAAAACAGGTGACACATTTCCATCGACTTACGCTGATCTCAGGTAAAATACACTCAATTTTTTAATTAGCAACCATCAGCATTTAGATAATCAAACCAACAAATCACAAAAATTTCCTTATTTTATCATTCTTTTTTATCGAAATATCCTCTCATTAATGACCCCTTTTCCCTCTCAGAAAAACCAAAGTCAACATGGTTAAAGGTGTTATCATCCGAAAAGTGCGTCTAGAAAACATCCCCTTCATCCCGACTGACGGTGAAAGCTACCCCCTTTACATCCGTGTGCCAAACCCTCCTTATTCTGGGTTATCTGTGTTTATCTGCTTCGATAATCTTTTCACTGGTGCAGAGGATTACGCTAACTACGAGGCTAAAGTCAACACTACTATTAGCACGTTCGATATCACCACTTACAAGACAGCATACACAGTGTTCTTCAGGAATAATCTCACAGGAACTACAGTGAACATCTACTATTAACTTGGAGGTGTTGATATGGATTCATACCAGCTGTATATCTATGATGTCGATGAATTAGTACCCGATGTAGCATATGATCCACTTCTAGGGTAGACCATCAACAACGTTGCAGCTGATTACACAGCTCCAAATTTCATCAGTGCAGCTGTCAAGTTAGATGTGTTACTCAAACCGATTATTACGAGAACCTCTGTGACTCTGTCTTTTTAGACTGATCAAAAAGGGTTTATTTTCTACACTGTGGCTAACAAACGAATCCCTATTCCTGTGTTTGATTCTCTTCATGAACCCAGCAGTAATTATACACTTTCTTTTAGCAATCCACTGTATGGGACTGAGTATATTAGAAAGACAAACTTGAAAACGGAGTTCACAATATCTGATCTCACAGCAGGCATCGATTATGAGATATATTTCTACCTTATGAACATGAACCTCGTGAATAATCCGGCTTATACCAAAATAGCATTTTCAACACTAAGTAAGAGATAAAAATGAGTTATGTTTGTTTGCAAGATAAAGAACTTGTGAAACTTTTAAACAAATTCATTTTTTGTTTATTTTACTTTTTCTTTTTTTTCATAGAACCTCAGAATATAGCTGCATTTACGTTAAAACTATCCTAATCCACGATCACTTCAGACATTAAATCAGAATATATCACCAAGATGGCTGATCTTGTCTCAATTAGCAGCTCCAGGTTAGCAAATAATTAAAATATGAAATATTCTTCTTTTTTTTTAAATTTTCTTCTTCTTAATTTCCTGTTTTTTTGTGTATTTTGCTTTTGTAGAATCGTTGAAAGATCTACAAATTGCAAGGATGCTAATTTAGATGTTTCCTCTGATTCTTCGATTCTTTATTGGAATCTATTACTCATGCCAGATCCAACAAACGAAGATTACTTAGTCACACCAATTAACATTGTGTCTTAGCTCAACTAGAGAAGAGCGAGCATCCAAGACTTCATCCCCCGTTTAGATTCAGAATCCTTTATTACTATGAAGAATCTCAGCACAGACATACCGTAGTTCTATGTAACAAAAACACACTTTTTTTAGTACATAAATCAACCCAATTCTTCAACTAACTGTTAATATTTTTTCCCCCTTTCTCTTTAAGACATCCCCTTACATGAACACCAGGACAATATCATCCGTAAAAATCGATTTATCCTTAACATTCTGCGGAACTGTCTCGATTGTTGCTATTCCTCGGGTTGCTAGTGAAAATTCAACTATCGTGAATTCAACAAATCTATTATCTGGTGAATTACCCACAGTGATCTACCCAACTTCATATGAAATCACTTAGGGACTCAACATGACAAATCTCCCAGTCGATGATAACCTCAAGTCTACATTCTACGTTGATTCAATCAAAACGATTAACTCGGCAATATTCTCAGGACTAGATGACAGAACTGTCTATGATTTCTACATCACTGCCATAAATGACTTCATCAAATACAACTACTACATGCCGGATGCTGAAGTCGTTAAGCTTTCGATCAAAACCAAAAAGGATGTTAGTAAGGATATCATTTTATTGAGAGAAACAGATTTTGTTTTAGTGAATATTTCAATGAAAAAAAATGCAATTATTGACTATTTTTGTTATTATTTTTTGTAAAAAATTAGTTCCTTTGAACGTCACATCGATCCTGAGTGCTGCTGTTATTAGATTTGCATTGTGGCTGCTCCCTGTGTTGTTGCTTGGTTTTATGTGAAAATTGAGAGAAGATTTATATTATTAGATGACTTGAATCTGTCAATAAATAATAAATTGAATTGAACACGTTTTTTCAAAATCAGGAAAACTGAATATTTTAGCATAACTTTGAAGTTAAATAATGTAGTTTTAATAGGAAATTAGTTTAAAGATTTCTTATTATTTTTAATGTTAGGTTGAACACTAGTAGAATAGGAATAAAAAGGATTAATCAAACCTATTAAAGCGTTGTGGAAACAATAAAAATAATTAACATTAGATAAGAAAATGAGCGAAAAAGATAAAGAACAGATGACGTAGCCTCCGAAAGACGATAAACCATAAAAGACAAAGAAGCTCTGGGGGAAGTTGAAGCAGTTCTTGTTGAAGAAAACGGAGTTTAAAATCAGTGAGAAACAATATTTAAACATCATCCCTACAATTAAGTTATCAGATAATCTCATGGAGTATGTGATTGATGAGAAGATAAGAATTCAAATTTAATCCCCGCCATAAGCCATATCCCTGGAATAAATCAAGGTGTTCAATTCTGATAAGGTTGACAGCACAGGCATATCTCTATGGCCCGCAGAAGAGATTTTAGCACATTTTTGTTTGAAAAATCTGAAGTTATTCTAAGAAAAAAAGAGAATAGCGGAATTCGGTGCAGGATACTCTGGTCTTGCGGGTATTGCATTAGGTTTAGCTCTTCTGTCTGCTGATGTGCATCCAGGAAATCCAATAATCCAACCATAGATTGAAATATCAGATGGAAATACAGAATGCGCAAAATTACTCAGCCAGAATGTTGAGCTAAATTGCGAGCTTCATAAGATTCTTAAAGGTGAGAAAATTTTCAATATTACAAATAATTGTTTTATCAAATACTCTCTTTTTTTGACTCGTGAAACTAAAAAGGTGTCTTAAATGCCAGATAATTCGTTTGGGGAGATAACATTGAGCAGATAGAAGAGAGTCAGGATTAGAAATTTGAAGCTATTATCATTGCAGATTGTTTGTTTTTCCGTGATTTCCACGAGAAGTTGATTTAGACATTGACTCAAGTTCTCAGTGGAGAGTGCTACATCATTGCACCAAGCAGAGGAGGCTCAAGGGAGTTGTTTATTTCTCGGTGCGAAGGAAAGTTGTAAGTTGAGTTTATTGAGTTCGATGACTTAGCATATTTGACGTAAATGTAAAAGCTCAGGGAAAGCCCACAGTATGACCCAGATCATCATGAATATTAGTTTATTCTTGTCAAGAACATTAAGAGCTAGTTGGCTTGAATGCTTAAGGATTTTAGAGGAAATATTTTTTAAATTGTATTGTATGTATGAGTAAAAAAGATAAAATATGATAATTTTTTGCAACTCTAAAGTCTGTAAGAAATCAATTTTAATATGTCTATCTCAAGATAAATCCCTTCCTTATTCATAATCCCTCATAGTCTAGCAGGTTAGGATACAAGGTTCTCACCCTTGAGACCCGGGTTCAAGTCCCGGTGGGGGAGTTATTTTTGTAAATGTGTGTTAATAGTTATTTTTATGTATAAAAAAGTTGATTTTATTGATGTTTTTGGAAGGATCTAATTTAAGGGTTAAAGTATTAGAAGTATTATTGAATAGTATTTTCAGTTAGTTGAATTATGAGTTTTCAAAGAAAAAATCTTAAAGCATCCATTTTAGAAAATATTTTCTTGAAATATTCTTCTCACCAAAGAAGTATCGTCATATTAGTACAAGAAGAATTTTTCTAATAATGAAACATAAAATAAATAGGCTCTAGTCTGTATTAAATAATGGCTCTATCAAGGTAAATCCTGTGAGATATCTCATAATCCCCTATAGTCTAGCAGGTTAGGATAGAAGGTTTTCACCCTTCAGACCCGGGTTCAAGTCCCGGTGGGGGAGTTATTTTTTATCTTCTTTGACACCCAGGGAAAAGGTGATTCTAAAGATAATGAAATTACTTATTTTGATTTTTTTCTAAAAGGCAACTAACTGTACCTTTCAAGTGTCATCCTATGAGTTATCTCATAATCCCCTATAGTCTAGCAGGTTAGGATAGAAGGTTTTCACCCTTCAGACCCGGGTTCAAGTCCCGGTGGGGGAGTTATTTTTTATAAACTTTTCCAGTTAAGATTGAAGTTATTTCAGAATGATAATACAATTAATAATTTTATTTTTTTCTTAAAAGCAACATTACTTTTCAGGCGTGATTCTAGGAGTTATCTCATAATCCCCTATAGTCTAGCAGGTTAGGATAGAAGGTTTTCACCCTTCAGACCCGGGTTCAAGTCCCGGTGGGGGAGTTATTTTTTAGATCTTCATCAAGGAAATTCCTTTTATCTTTTAAAAAATTGGTAAATCAGAATTATTTGTTGATGTTTGTTATTAAAGTTTGCCATTTTTTTGTTTTTTATGCTTGATACAAATAGCAAGGCTTAGTAGCAAGTATTCAATCGATAAGATTCTTTAACTTTACCCAATCAGAGAAAACAATTCTCTATGCAATTTCAATGAAAATCAAAGATCATAAATTGAAAAAATAAGCATATCAAGCAAACTTTTAAGAAAGATTTCATGATCCCCTATAGTCTAGCAGGTTAGGATAGAAGGTTTTCACCCTTCAGACCCGGGTTCAAGTCCCGGTGGGGGAGATATTTTTTTTAAAAATATTGAATTTTTTTTACTTAAAAGTGATTATCTTAAATGAAAATTCAAAGGAGAAGCAACAACTAAGAACAATCCTCCCCAAAAAATTAAAAAACTAATAAATCATTCCCAGATTATTAAATCTAGTCAATTAGCCACTCTATTTCTTAAGTCAAATAGATCTCCTTGTATTACAATGAAAAAGCCTTTTTAGCTATGCCTAAATCTTAAAAATGGCCAAAAAAAGATTCACTTGAGCCCTCTTAGAAACTATCCTCCAAAAGTCTTCAAAAATATATTGACAATTTTAAAAGCTATTTTCCATCTCCCTCTTCGGGCTTGGCCATTCTGGAGAAGCCATCTCGCTCAGGATAGGGATAATCTATTTTAGATTTAGAATCTAAAGCCCTTGACAGAACCCCGCATCGTTAACTTCTTCAGCTTTTTCTCTCCCTTTCCTTCGCATGGTGAATATTCTAATAATCCTTCCCTTAACATACGAATTCATATTAATATATCCTCAATCTATTGGTGAAATATCTGTTATTCATATTAATTTTATGCTAAAAAAGAAGCTGACAGAGAATTCTCCTCAGAAATCAACTAGTCTATCTTTTTCAGGATTGCCCTTAATCCTTGAAGCTCCTTCGCCTTCTCCTGAGACTCCCTTCCTTCTTCATTCTATCTGGGTAATCTTCTACGGTACAATTTCAGCAATTTACGCTGAGTAATAACTTTTCATTCAATCACCTAATTTGTATGCTTTTTCAACTGGAAAGTTAACGTAAATTATTTTTGGGAATTTTCAATTAGCTTTTTGGTATCATCTAACAAATATTCATGTTTTCAAATTAAAACCAAAAAAGAACTGCCTTGGTGTTCCCCCTGACGATCATCAACCAGACCAAGCCATCCCTCTTCATCTTGAGCGCCATAGATTCTGGCCGAGACACAAGGAGAATCCTCTAATAATAGCTCAAATTTTATTAGAGACAGAAGACCATCCCAAGGAGCTCGATTCTATGACTCTTACCCTTAGCATGCCTATCTTCTTTAGCCCTTATATTTCTTCTTCTTCTTTTTCTTTCTCTTTCTCTTTCTCTTTTTGTTGGGCTTTTATGTTACAAATCTTTATTTAGGATATTCAATTTGTTTTGGGATTCTTTTCATAAAATGCTAATAAATCTAGCAATAATTGTTTAGTTTAGCATTTTTTGAAGGGAGAACAAGGCATATTGAATAATCCTAAAAAAGAGTTCCTGTTCATGTATTCTAGAAGGATAGAATAAACAAAATCTCAAGATTTTATCATTATTATTGAACTAATCTTTAAATGTAGATTTATGTTAAGAATCTTTGTTGCCTGTTTCTTTTATCTCTTTTCTAGATTTTTATGACTGTTTTATTTTCTAACTTTGATTTATATTACTTTCGAAGAATTAGCTGGCATGTTGCTGCTTCATTCTTTATGATTATTTTTTGTAAATTGAAAACAAGTAAATGATAAAAAGAGCACTTAACGAAAGTCAAAATACTTAAGATAATTCCCTAGAATTGTAATTAAAGGATTGAAAATAAATTAACTTTTTCTAATTAGTTCTTCTTGGGAAATACGATTAGTAGTAAGAAATAAATAAATTCTCTCAAAACACAGGAAGTTTTAGTTTATTCATTTCTGTTTTAGAAAAATGTAATGATTTATGGTGGCTTAAAAGCAGTTTGATTTGCTAGTATGAAATCAAAGAAGAAAAATAAATCTTGACTAAAATCAATAATCCAAATTGGGATATTCTTCCTTATGAAAATAATAATTAAAATAGGAAATATTTCTGAGGGAGCCTTGGATAAGAAGAGAAGTTTAAATTTTCCTTTTTCTAGGGAAAATTAGACCCTAAAAACTTCATATTGATCTTCACTGTTCATAAATAGAAAAAACTCAAAATAATACTTTTCTCCCCTCCTCCCCCACAATGTATCAGCTTTCCATATTCAAAAGCCTTACAATTCAAATTTATCAATTAATCAAAATCTAAAACTTTCTTAAAAACCAATTCTTTTCTTTCAAATTCAACCAGTAAATATCATTTTGAGTTTAGCTATTTTCTAAGTTCAAAATGAAAAAAATCAAGCCTAGAACCGAATTCTTCTTCTCTTTTCTTCTTTTCAAGCAGTTAAGCAAACATTCAAAAGAATTGAAATCCCTATCTTTACTATTTTGTCTTAGATTATTCAGACAAAATTGCTCAAATCAAATCACAGTAAAGATAGTGACGGCTGTGACAGATAATTAAACTTTTTTGGGAAAAAGAAAAGAAAAGAAAAATTAAACCCAAAAAAACAAACCAAAGTCAAACGTTCTTACTAATTACACTGCAATTTATAAATTCTAAGACAACTATTTCTAGATAGAGAGAGATCGATAGTCTTCCCCCCTTTGGTGTTTTACTTTTCTGTTTCAAACTGATTCTATTAATTTATACAATTGAAGAAACAAGTGTCGAATAATTTAAGCAAAAGAATAACAACAAATCAGAAGTATGAATAAAGCAGCTTAGTCTAAAAACCAATCTGATCAACTCTTCAAGGCAATCTAAGACTATGGTAAGCATTCTAGCTAATCTTCATAGATTCTCAAGTAAATTCACTGCTTTTATGTCTGCGAAATGCACAAAATACTTAAGTCATTTTCCAGAGGAAGATACTTATCATTCTTCATGCTGTTTATATACTTTATTCAGCTCATCGGATTGATGTTCTCGCAAGCTACAGTCGATCACTTAGTTGAGAATTCCTCTTACAATAACTAAGACTATATCCGCATTGGATTTAAGTACATCGATTATTTCAAGATCTACCCGAGCTACGGGTAGCTTGTTTCGAGCACTTATAACACCTCCATAGCAGATGCATTGACTTATCAAGTTTAGTTTCTGAGAGCTGCAGCTGTGATGAATATTCTGTTACTCATTTACATTGCGTTTAGGCTAGTTTTCTACAGTTTATTCTAGTTCGAAAGTGATTCTGAAGCATATGAAGCAAATCTAGCCAACTCTATGTAATCTTCGACTGGAAAAGGTGATGTTCTAAGCAATAGCAGACTCCAAATCGATAGGGTTTTCTCCTTCGTTTTTAGAATCTACATGTATGTGCTCTTTTTACCTTTCATGGAGATCGCTGTTCACATTGCCTTCAAGCGTGAAACTAACTAACCAGACCTGAGCACTTTTGACATAATCACAGGAATTTTCACTGCTTTAACTTCCTTGTCAATTGGAGTCCTAATATTGCTTCATGAGTATGATTATTCACTTATCCTGAAGGACAATCTTTCTCAGTAACCAACGATCTTCAGATATGTTACATTATTCGGAGATTTTCTCAGCTGCTGTTTAGTTCTCTTCAATTCCGTGGGAGTGTAACAAGGGTACCAAGCGATTAACATTTCACTTAGATTAATATGCATTTTAAGGGAACTCCCATATAATAATTAGTGGATTTAAAAGGTAATTACCCAGTTTCTTTGTTTTTTCTTGCTCTCTCAGCTGGATGTAGTAATCTGCGTGTATTCGCAGAATTCAAAAATTACTTTGTAAATTCTAATACTTCTATCTGCGCCAGTGGCTTATGGCATAGGAGGAACACTGGATTAATTGGCTAAAAAAAGAGGATCTTATAATTATCCGTTTATTGACACAACTAGAAAATCTATTAATTGTGTTAAATTCAATAGATATATTCGTAATTCCTTGGAGTTATTCTCCCTTCCGCTGGAGGAGTACATGATACGTGGATAGGGAATTAGATTTGAGACAATTTTTTCAAATCACTTGTCAGCTTGCTATGTGAAGTCAACTGAACGGTCTGTAAAATAATCAGCTAAATCATGGTAGCAGATAATGGATGGAGCTATCAGCAGAAATGAAGAAAACAATGAATGTTTTTGTCATCGATTTCGAGAACCAAATAATTCTAAAAAACTTCAAAATTAACAGGAATTCATTTAATCGCCATAATTCTTTTTAGAAGAATCAAAGCTAATCTCGACATCAAAGGTTCTAGATAAATAAGCAAAATCAATACATAATGATCAATTACTAACAAAAAACACCAGCTTAGAACAAGAGAAACTCATGAATTCATCTGAAGTTAGCTAGGAAATCAAAAAAAAGATGGATTAATTCATCGGGGTGGAATATCGAAGATCATTCTTAGTTAATTACATCAATAATTTATTTCAAGATTACTTTAATTCCTCCAACAAACACAACAAAGATGAGTAGTTCTAAGTCAAGCCAACGTTCATGTATTTTCTATTTTAGATAGCATAAACACCAGCGAAAGCTTACCAATAGATATTCTTTTTGAACTAGCAAATGAAAACATCACCTTTGCAGGTATAAGCTTTGATCCAAGAAATTATCGATGACACAAGGGAGATCTTCAAGTAATTTATTAACGCTTGTCCATATTAAAACTAGAGACTGTAGATCAGTTCTGTCTATCAGTTCGATTAGCTCTACAGCTCCTTCAAAGCATCCTTGAAAGAAGCCATTTTGACTCGCTAACGGTTCTATGAATTTCTTTACATGGAATACATAAATCTAAATGAATTATTAAAATAAAGCTATGTCTCTCTAGCTTCCAAGAGGTCTATTGAGTCTAAGATTCTAGGTTTATTTGATATCAATCCGTAACACGGAAAGATGCAGTTAATCGCTGAATTGTACATTGATCTGTTTGATTTTCGAAAACGACGAGTCAGACATTTTATCTAAAGATCAAAAGAGCTTACAAAGCGAAATTTGCATAAAGTTGATATGAAAGTTGATCTCTTTGAGTCGACAACGTGTGCGCTATTTATATCTCTCCACACGAGGAAGATTACTAAAGTCTCAGATACAGCGCCAGGATTTTTTAGATACCCAGCAAACTCAACGGAATTAGTCGAAAAACCTTTAGTGTAATTGATTCCTGGGTTCATGGAGACTAGCTTTAATAGGTTTTTAGATAGCCTCCTTGATGAAGGGAATATGGAGTTCATTAAAATTGGAGAGTTTTTGATGTTTTTTAGATGGTCTTTAGGGAATTCTAGAATTGTTTTCCCAGTGTTTCTAAGAATGAAAGTAGACATTATTGACTCAGGAGAATTCGGTTTGTCAATGTTGTGCTCTCCGTGTGAAGCGTATAAAGTATGCTTGATTATTGATGATTAGTATTCGTTGCTTGCATGCACTATGAGTTCACAGCGTCTTCTAATCCGCTATTTAGCAGATTTAACATAATTTAAATCTGCTGCTATGAGTAACCTTTCAAAATATTTCAAATTGTTAAAATTGAATTCTTCTCAAAATAATTGATTTTTCATTTCTCTTTCTTATCATTTAGGTCCCTCAGAGATGCTCAAGGGGTCGAACATGAAGAACTTCATCCCTTTGCTGAATTGTCTGGATGAAAAAGCAATCTTTGATGTTAATAATTTCGAAGGATACAACGAAGTTCTTGGCTTCAAAGATTAACGAACTTAAAAGTACGAAATTCATCGCTCTCTGTGTATTCTCCCTACTAATAGAGAAGGCTTTAGATACTTGAACTAGCAAGTTGGATAAACAGCGAATGAAATAACAGATTATTTGAGTTAACTCCAATTGTATGAATTCTAATACTTAGAGATAACTTTTTCCATATTTTCCTACAATCTTTAAACATCTGATGACAAAGGAGCAACAACAACTAGGATAGTGAACATACTTTCTCAGCGCCGTCTTCATCGTTCATTTGAAATCAACGAACTAGTTGAGAGGCTAAAAATCAGCCTTGAGAGACGGTTTGCTTAGAAAATTGATCTTCCTCCATTTTTTGCTAAGAATGGCACAGCTACTCCATTAAATATTACTGCCAAGAGAACCCAAAGAAGCTTCTCAGGTGATGGATTCTTATCCGAAGATAATAGTCCTTCTCCAAGTAGCATTAGAAAAAATAAAAATGGGAATTTGTCTTTAGGAAATGGAATAAGTTTCTTCAAAATCAACAAAGATCTTGCAATCATAAATTAATCCAAATAGGTAAAAATATTTTTTATGTGATTGATAGATAATTAAGTTCTTGATGATTCATGTAGTAAAGGGATTAGCAGATTGAACAAGAGGACTACAGCGTACTGCAAGAACCTGGTTTATTAAATTAGACACCATTGATAGAAAAAAGAAATAATCATAAACACAATGCAACAGATGATACTGCAGGACTGCTGGTTAATGGTACAGGTGGCGGTGTAACCTCCCGATCACATGGATAAACTTAAAAGGAAGACGATTCAACTTATGGAGAAATTAATTATGAATATGTGTAAGATAGTTACAGTTAGCGAAAATTATCTTCAGAGAAACAATAAGATAAAAAAATCAAGAGAAATTATGTGGAAGAAGATGAGAAAGTGAACATCAATAGCCCTAATCAGCAGCTAATTGAAACAACTACTTTTCAGGGAGCAACCACAGACAGGATAGATTAGAATCTCAAATGGATTGCTACTCCTTCTCTTATTTCTCCGCTGAATTAATCTTCTAATTTTCTTTTTCAAAATACATAAGACAAAGAACCAGGGTCCTAACCCTTAATTCATCCGAATTCGTCGTTTTCGAGAAGGTACAAATCAGAAAATATGTATAAATCGTATTAGAATAATTCTCTCTCTCTTTTTTAATTTAAACTTAATTATTTTTAGGGAGACAATAGAAGAATAAGAACCAGCCAAGCAACGAAGCCCAAACAAACTGGATGGAATTAGCTTACCAAGTCTTTTCAGTCCAAATGAAGCACCGATAAATAGCAAGAATTAGTTGAATGCTAGAAACAGAAATCAGCGAAAACCATCTAAAATTCAGACAAAAAATAAAAATAAAAATATTAATATTCTGAGTGCCATGAACGAGAACATAAATTTAAAAAATGAAGAAGACGAACTCCAAAACGCTTAAGAAGTCGATCAAGATGAAGGATAAAACACCACTGAGAGTGCTGAACGAGATAATGATGATCGAGTTGGACCTAAGAAATTCAAGACAATCTCAGATAGAGGTCATGAAAAATTTAACGAAGATGAAGAGAGTAACGAAGAGGAAATACGCAATAAGCGCGCAGCCAATCAAGCAATCGATGATTAGCAATCAGTTCGCTCAGGATAAAGCTAGGTATTTTCTTAGAGATAGAGTCTTTTTTCGATGATCGTATCTAGAAAACCACCACCTGAGATTTATATCTCGAAAATCATCGGAGCTATGGCATATATTGTGATTATTGTCATCACATTCGTTCTTTACTTCACAGTCAAAGCGAACTTTGATGAGTAATGGGTCAACTACGATAATTTACAAATAGGTAACAAATAATAATATTAAGAGTTATTTGCATTTCTGAGATAAAATCTGATAATTATGTAAATGATTTCTCTTACTTTTGCTTTGATGACATTCATCAACAGGTCCTAAACTCGTGGAAGACTTTGCTTAGATTCTTCGAGTCAAGGAGTTTCTAACTTACTTATAAGTTGGTGCTCTCTATCATTATGTAGCGTCATCGTTCAGCTCGACACTTTAGTTGTAGTTTTACAATGAAGCTATTGCAAAACTGAAGGACTACACAACTGAAATAGGCTAATTAGAAGCGTATCATATCAAAGAAGGATTCGAAAATTACTTGCTGTACAATACAACTTCCATTTAACTCACAAACAGGATGGACATCACTAAGGCGACATACTATAATTATACGAGGCTGTAAGATAACTCTTTTTAAATTTATTTTTTAAATATATTTGGTATCTAAAAATTTGTGATGTTTTTCGCATTGAATTTCTCAAAATATTGAGTTGATTTCATACATTGCTTTCCTAATTCTCAAACAGATATGCCTTGGTCTCGTTCCCGTTTAATCTTGGATTCTACCTGACAACAAGCGAGGTCTTTGCTAGGACCTTCGTGTACGTGAACTACAATAGTCTGGTATCAACAGGTGTACTTCTATAGACTATTTCCACTGAGCAAGCAGACAACAAACTCCAAGAGACAAAACAACTCCTGATCCTCAGCGTAATCGTCGTTGAACTGGTGTGCGTGTGTGCAGTGTTCATAATCTTCCCGATTTATTATAAAATCTAAGTCAAACGCTAGGAAATCTTGAATTTAATGGTGACATTCAACTATACATTGTTGGAAATCCTCATCAAGAGATATAAGGAAGCCTCTCAAATGAAGGTGTTTTCTAGCGCCTACACAGCTCAGAAGTCATTGACAGTTGATGGACTTCCGAAATAGAAAAGTATTTTTCTAGAATAAGAATAAAAAAAATTCTTAGAAAAATAAAAACAAAAACAGCAAAGAAACAACAACAATGGATCCTCTTAAGCCACCTAAAACAAAGGAAAACGACGATAGATATCCCAAACTAGCAGCATTCCAAAGTATTCTCTGGGAATATCCTTTGGAGCCTTCCTGGCATTTGTAATAATCTCCTTGTACGCGCTTCTCAGCTACATACTAACCAAGGATTTCTTCAAGTTATTCGCTTATCACATCGACGAGTTATCTTTCATCACATAAACATAGAGTTCTCTAGCTTTAAACTTCGTTGGAATCTACTTACTATCGAATTGCTATGCTTATGCTTTCGACGAGAACAGTATTAACTAGATATTAGTTTTTTTGAATACTAAAACGGATGAAAACCAGCAAAGAATAGTCAAAATATCATCTATTGACTAGAATTTCGTCGAACAACGGTTCTAGCTATCATTATATTACACTTATTTCCTGAATATCATCAAAGAAGATGCCTGTACGATTCTATCATCTTAATATGGTATTGAATCATTAGCTAACAATCCGCTAGCTAGTGAATCCACATGTTCGTCCATCAGCGGAGGTATCTTATCAAAAGGACTAACTGTGACACTCAAGGACTTCTATTAGAAAATATTAGTTTGGATAAATAATTTCAAGACAACTCGCGGAAATGCTATGGCGTTTTTTTATGGCCAATATGTATGGGATTACTAGAATAATCTAAAGGATTTTGAGTTATAATATTATTCATTACGAGCAATCATGGAAGCAACTACACTGTTTCAAATCGAGTAAAGCAGGGAGTACTTCGATTATTTGAAGAATATCTAGTTGGCGTTGTTTGTGTACAGCATCATAACTGTTTCGATTATTTTCTTAGTTGCCTGGCAGAAATTCCTGTTTAAGATGTCTGCTAGTATTGGTGAAACCACGTTCCTTTTGAGTCTCATGCCGATTGATAACCTTTTGGAAAACCCTTATGTGATGTCGTATCTCAATAAGGAAAAGAGCAGACTCAAGAAATCATCATGAAGAGACACAAAGAAATTAATTTTGATTTGTATGTTTGAATGAAAAGATAGATTTTTTAAAAGATAATACAATTAGTTTGGGAGGGTGGAGGGGGGGGGGAGGGGAGGTTTATTGAAAAGGATGGATTTATCCTTGTAGACAGAAAATCAGGGAATAATAATGCACAACTGTAAGCTCTACTTTTATTAAAGTTTCTATTTTGTTTTAAATTTTCAGGATCCCAAAAGGTATGGATATGAATTATGTTAATTATTTTTCGGTTCCTTTTTTGTTGATTAGATTTCTTCCGAATTCTATGAGTTTGGAGGTGACTGAAATCCAAAAAGTAATTTCAGGTATTTTTGAAATCTTTTTTGCATGTCTATCTTTTTCCATTCCATGATTGTGTATTTATTTTTTGAAAATAATCAATTTTTCAATTTACATTTTAACTAAAAAATATCAAACTTTCTTAGCATATTTCTTACAGAAAGATTTAGATATCTAATTAAAAGTAAGCTAATGAATATATAAAAAGAGCAGGTACTTAAACAAAAAGATGGCTAGAAATTAGTTAAAAAAGGAAACCTCGAATCTAGTTATTTTCAAACAACTGTTTTTTTTCCAGGAAACTAGATCTCTTTCAGATGATTTTATTGTAACTATTTCTCTCTTCATTTCAAGAGAATTTCAATTTCTACGAGTGTGCATTCAAATTGAAAAGAAAAATCTGAGTAAGAACTTTATCCCCCAGAAATGAATTACTTATTAATTAGAAGACCCTTTTGTTCAATCATAACAAAAAATAATTTAAGATTACAACTAGTTTTCATATTGGCCTTTGCATTCCCTTAATATCGAGTAGGTTTCCCTCCGCCAAACTCAAAGGGTCTTCAGCTGGTTAAGTGACAAGTCAAGTTTAGTCTATCGCAGCCACAGAGCCATCAGACCAAACAAAATATGAATAAACTATCTAAACTCGCATCTCCTCATCTGAAAAAGAAATATAAGCAGTAGCAGTAAACTTCACAGAATGATCTGTTACGTTTAGATTTCGGTGTCTTTCTCGCCTAACACATCAGCACAATTACACAGCACTACCAGAAGAATAAATTAGTTAGTCTCCTTTGTTTCAGCATCTACTCCTTGCAACTCCTGAGCACAATCTTTCCAATGAAGTTCGCTGATAGTTTTGCGTCAAACAAAGATTATGAAAAAGTATATTACCTCTCACTTTCGTTGCACTACTCGAAAATCTATCCAGCAGTTCTCATGGCATAGACAGACTATTATCAGCAAGTAATCACTTTGATATTCATTTCGTCTCTGAATTTGTTTATCATCTCCTATGAGCTATTTCTAGTCTTGTTCAAGGTGCTTATTGGGTCTAAGAAATCTGCACATGCGTATTCGCAAGAGCGTTTACATTAATTTTCAGAGAAACAAATTAAAAATGTATTTTAAATAGCCTTAGAGACACTTATTTCTTGGGTTTCATAGATCTTCCCAAACATTTTATGGATTCCATCCTTGGAAATCAGTTTCCACTTGCTATTCAATAGCTCAGAGTCTTCGATTTTAATAAAAATCATCTGCTTATACGCGATTATCACATCCACAGCATTAACCTTCTAAAGTCGACTCTTCGATAAGAGCTATTCTTTCTACAAATCGACGGACTATTTTGCTTAGAGGAAGAATACTTTTAAATATTTTATTTTGGTAGCTGATTTTTTCATTTAAATCATAACTTAATTCAATGGGGTGGGGATTCTAGGACTATCCCACATTGGTGCTAGCTCAATTAGAGGCATTTTTCTATTGCGAGAAAGCCCCTTTTTTCTAAAGGAAACAGCATAGACACTTACATTAATCTAAGGGAGTTATTACTTTCTCTGCAGCATCACAGCAATCATCGTCTCCTCTGCTGGGCTGGCAGCTGAATAAGCAGTAGTCTTGCTATTCTTCCTTCTTGCGATGTTCCTTCCAGTAAGTCTGAAAATCTCTCTGATAATCACTGAGACCTTTCATAGAAACAAGCACTTTAACTTAGTCAACGATCCTTCGTTTAGAATCTCAGGTGCAAGGGCTTCTACGTTTATCCATTTTATCTACTGCCTGAAGGATCTTTCACATATTGCCATTGAAGACTACATGCAACACGGAAAAGGAGTAACTTATGAAAATCTCTACGTGAACCATATTTTAGACTGCATGTAGAAATCGAATGACTTAGATTCATAGTATTATGGTGCTGCAAAGAATTCATTATGTTTCTGTGAGAAATACATTAAAAATCCTTAGCAATAATTGACATTCTCTGAGTTTAATGGCACTAGTCAACGACAGAATTTCCTGATTGAATATGTGAATTTTGCTTTTTCGATGTTCTTCAAGTATGCCACGAAAAAAGAAAAAGATCAAATTGAAGTTTAAATCTGCTACATACATTTTCTAGTAGAAATCGCGAAGACACCTGCTAAAGCGCACTCACAAATCCTCGAAATAAAGAAAAATATGAAGCAAACTGGGCACATTTCGTTCTGGAAGGAGTGTTAACTGCAAGAATTAGAAGATAAAATAAATCTAGAATTTAGTAATTTCTTCAAGACTTCCTCACTGCAGAACTAGCGCTTGAACTTGCCACTTATATTTGAGTACGATAGCATCTGCACGGAGTTACGGATAGAGATGAAATATGGACTGTAAGTTAGAGAATCATTCTTTTAGTTTCTCTGTGACGATAATATTCATCTTTAGACACTTGTCGAATACGGGAAGAAGTGTTTGATTTCCAAGATGATCATAGAACGAAAAATCAACTTGCTGTTTGATATCCACCCAACGAATCAGTAGACACTCTTCTTAGCTTAGATTTTCGTAGAATTCTTTGATTTCAGGAAACGACGTCTTTCATCTTTCTAGAATAGATCAAAATAACTGCTTAGATAAAGAATTACTAAAAGAGATGGAAAAATAAATCTTTTTTCTGATGAATCTTGTGGAGTATTTGTGTCTCTAAGTGATCCATATTTATCAATAATTCGATCATCAACTTCAGCGATTCCATTCTTCAAGGCAAAAGAGACATTAACTCTCATGACGAAATCGTTTTTAGCACTGATTCCAGATTGGGCATCGGATAAATTTTCAGAACTGGTCAGGTTAATAGAATCTGAAGGGAACATGTATTTGGTAAAACTTGGATAATATTTCACTTTTCTGAGAGATCAACAGAATAGAGTATTCCCAGCGACAATTCGAGCTTCAATAGGAGTTTTGTCTCAAGAAGGGTTTGGGTTATCACTGTATATTTCAAAACTTGAAAGTTCACTGCATTATGTAGTTTGCAATGCAGAATTCAATGTAATAGCTTCGACGCCTACGACTCCACATTTTTTGAGAACTACCTACTCGAATTCCTCCAGGGGATTAAATGCTAAAGCGACAGGGACTAGGAAAGGTAACATGACACTGATTAATTTAGCTAAAATTAATTCATTTTTATCCTAATAATATTATTTTTTTAAGCAGGAAAGATTTCTTTGATTAATTTGCGATGGTTGATCCCTTAGATTTTTGCTTTTAGCCAAGATGAAATCCCAAATATCAACAGTAATTCTGGATTTGATGATCTACAAGGATTTCGTGATATGAATTACGAGACATCTAAGGTATTTACAGCCTTGCTAATGAGACCAAAAGATGAGCGTAATTTGACGAATTTAACTAGACAGCAATAATCGCAAAATATCTCTGAGAACCCTTATGAACTTGAGAAATATTACTAATAATTAGATTATTCTAGCTTTCATTATGAGTCCATTACGTTTAGTATCTTTAAAATGAGTGGATCGTCATCCGATCATAGTGCCGATGTGTTTGTTCTGGAAGTTATTAAAACGAAGACGCTTGTACTAGTTGAGGAAATAAACAGACTTTTAGCGAGTTTACAATAGAGTTTAAGACATAGATTTTCAGATTATGCAATGAAAATACCATACCTAGATAGGAATTTGGCATCTCATATTTCAGGTTAAGAATATGCTACCAAATTAATGATTATTGACAACTAAATGACTATTAATGATATAAATGAGAATCAAGATAGTCATTCACGGCAATTAGTTTCCACGAAATGGGTCAAATAAAGTGTAAATTCGAGTTTATTGAGCTAACAATTATGATTCTTCAATTTATAAATTATTAAATTATTTATTCAACTAAAAAACAATTAAAAATATTTGTATTCGGCTAACAAAAAGAATGAAGATTCTGACTACGCAAAGTAAGGGAGAGGTCTAGTTGGCTCTGAGGAAGAAAACTCTGAAACAATAGCACGTGTAATGAAATTCAGTCTTCAATTAACGGAAGAGTAAAATTATTTTTTAGCCTATTTACATTTTGAAACTTCATTTTTCAAAACCATCTACTTTTTCCTACAGCGGCATACAAAACCCTCTCGATGCATCATCTTCTCTTAAAAAACAGACTCTTTAGAATCAAAACAACTTCTACCTAGGTAATCCAGCGTTATATTTAAGTTCCCCAGGACAACTTTTTTGCTCTCCTACCAACCTCTTCAACGCAGATTTAACGTAAAATTGCATTATTTAATCAATTTAATCCCCTAATAAAAAATTAAAAATTTTCACACTATTTTTCTCTAAAACCCTCAAATAGCTCTCCCAAACTAGACGTAACTAACAGTGAGAGCATAAAAAGATTACTTTTGAAGGACAAACCCAATAATCCTCGATCTTTAGATAGACTACCTTCTTCGAACAAAAATAAAAATTTTAGAAAAGAAATCACAGGATTAATCACAGCAGATCAACTTACTTCCACAGCTAGGCAGAACACAAATCAAAATACAGATCGACCTATGATATCTGCTAAACATAGGTAATCTATAAACGAAGAAGAGCTCCCAAACTTCAGCAGCAGAGATAATTTCTCTTAACCTGCGAGTCCTTACAAAAAAAGAAAAAGCATGTTGGAATCTTACTAAGAGTCCAATGATGGGGATATGCTGTAGAATAAGGGTATCAACAGTGAGCTCTCCGATGAAAGTGAATCGAAAAAGAAAAAACACTAGTTCATAGAGGACTAATCATCAGTGAATTCTACTCAAAGCTAATTTTTCTCTAAGAAACAAACACTTTTCGACATGATTTCAACCCACAAAAAAACAAAAGAGATCATCTACGCGAAGATAGTTGGGTTCACATCTCTAGCTATTCTGATATTCGTCACGATCTTTCTCTTTTTCATGTTTCGGTCATAATTATCCACTGAAAAAAAGTATTATCAAAATCTGATTCTAGGACCGACAATGTTGGAGAGTTTTGTATAAGTCATGCGATTGACCGAGGTTACTTTCACAGTCAGCATCGGGAATACATATGGATTTCTACCTGTTTCTAAATTCACTGCTGCTGATGTATAAAATTATGGTCTAGAAGTTAAAAGCAAATCAGCACTAATCATAAAGCTTCTCCAGACTTTCCAAGAAAAAATTATCGATGATGGACTGACAGATTTTATGCTCAATAATGTCACTACTTTAGCGATCCACAATATCATAGATTTAATCACTTACTAGAATGTCCCGTTCATACGATTGTAATGGTTAAAGAGAGAAAAATAGATGGTTTTTTAGCTAAATTAATCTTTATTTGTTTTTTATTAAAATTAATATTTTTTATTTTATTAGGAGTTCTTTATTGAGTTTGCCTAATTTCCTCAAAGGCTACACTGAATATGGGACCAAGTAATGGAGATCGTTCATCTACTTCAACTACAAGAGTTATATTGGCACATTCGAAGAAATCCAGGAAATCTAATTAGCAGGAGCTCGAACATAACTTGCAGATTCCAAGGAAATCCTTACACTTAGCTTTATAATCTATGAACTGTCTTGCTTCTGCTCCATTGTGATCATCTTCCCTTTATTCTATTTCATTTAGCAAAAAAGAGAAGAAGTCCTTAAGCTTCTTGTAACATTCTCTCCTGTTTTTCTCGAATTAATGATTTAAAAGCATCACGAAGCACAATAAATGGATATTCTAGATGTAAATGCTTCACAGGATCAGTAAAATGCGATTTCATAGAGAGTTCAAATCCGCTCGAAGAACGATTTCAACAATATCAAGAAAGCTCTGCAAGAATAACAATAAACGAGCAAAGCTAAGTCAAAAAAGAAAAAATAAGTCTCCTCAGTGAATAAACTAAATCGAAGCTCACCCAGAATGATCTTAATTGGGATCTGCACTTTCTTCATAATATCCTTGTACACTCTGCTCAACTACATCCTCACAAGGGACTTTTTCAATTATTTCGAGTACAATCTGGAAGAATTGTCTCTGATTTCTAGAACTAAAACATATACGAGCATAAATTACTTAATTGTTTCTCTGTTCATAAACTCTAGGCCTTATTCATTTTAACTTTCGGATGTTTAGTCCCTCCTTTCGATATATACTGATATTCTTAAGCCTGACTTAGCTTAGAGGATATCATCCCTTCAATATATTGATCAAAATTTTGAAGGTAAAAATCGAGATTTTCAAAATAACTACCAGGCAGTATTAACTGAAACAATATCAGGAAATTCATGCAATCTCTTGAATCCAGTGTATACTTCGTAGATTTCAGGGTTGGAGATCGAGAAAGATACAGTTACGATCCCGACAAAAGCCTGTGAGGATATGGGGAATGGAGCACTTAAAAAAGGGATCGTATTTTGGCTTTAGGTTTTGCAAACCAAGTGTGAATAGCATTACATACTGTATAACTAGTACTACTCTAGCAACATTGCTTATTATTTCAAAGCTTTGTATGTCTGGGATGTTGATAACAACTATCGGGATTTCGATTAGATCTTCTATCATGTGGCGAACATTCTTAATACTCTGTAGACATTCATGGCGAACTCAAGTGTAGATTTCATAGATAATATGTAGTTTACGGAATTTGTGTTGTTCTGCTATAGTTTGATAGTGTCTTCAGTGATTCTGATTTTCATTTGGTATAAATATGTATCATGGATGGATACGTAGATTTTCAGGACAACAGTTTTGCTTAGTCTGATTCCGATTGAGTATTCTGTTGATAATCCGTATATTCTTTCGTATCTTCATAAAGAAAAGAGTAAACTGCGATCAAACTGAAAGGGGAAACCAAGAGAGCAAAAAATCTCATAGATATGCTATGTCTCATTCTCTCGATGCTAAAGAAAGCTTCCCACAAAAAATTTGCTTTGTGGTTTTTTTAAATTCTAAAATCAATACCATTTTGTTAAATTATTTAACTAAATATATTTCCTTAATTTAAAAATCTATCACGTATTATCTTGATTGTATGTTCAATGATTCAGTAGATTCTTTGTGTTGTAATTTCATATAATCCTCATTATTAAAAAATTATTATTATCCTAATTATGATCAAAACTTATTGCTTTTTTTTTAATAAAGAGTGGGAAATTATTTACAATCTTAAAGAATATTAAATCTCCTCTTGTCTCTCCCTCTAGTAGGATAGAAATACCTAAATAAAAAGAATGAACCTCCTCCTTTTATCCAAATCCTTTGGTCTTCAACATTTATGTTATTTCTATGATTTATTAAAAAAGAAGAAAAATAACTAAAATTTTTTTCTAATAATTTTGATTCAATAATATTTTTTCCTGAAATTAAGATTACATTATTGTAACGAATTATTCTTTTCATTTCGGATATCTAATGCGGAGATTCTTCATTTTCAAAGAATGAGTATCCACAGTTATACTTTTATTTCTTTTGTGAATTTTGGCCACCCCTTCTATGCTTGCATTATTTTTTATTATTTATTTCAGAAGATACCGAGATAGACTCGCAGGCTTAGTAAGTTTCCTTAAACATCGATATTTTTTTTCTTCAGGAAATAATCAGCAAAATGGTAAATCAGATACTATTTTTCCTATGATCTTATATGAGTACATCTAGAATGAAACTATTCCCTATGAATTCCTTAAGTGTTTGATCTCGACAGGAGAAATAAGGTAAGCCCACTGATAGGAAATATATATAGTAAATATTCAAAAGAATTTTCATCATTTTTAGGAAAATAGGGAATAATATATCCAAAACAGAAGCAACAACAACAACAACAATAGCACATTCACCTCCTCAATATCTCTGAATTCGCTTCCTTCATTCTTTGTCTCAACTCTTCAGCAGATATTTATCTAATTTGATATTTGGTTAAAATTAAGTAAATATTCTTAGTTTCATTTATTTCTCACTTTTCATATAGTTCCTTCATCTTTTTTTCTTTAAACACAACCACCATTTCTTCATCTCCTCCTCCTTATCCTTTTAGAATTTATTTTATAAAGTTATTCCTTTCAAAATTATATTATTAGATACATTATATAGCTGAGTATTTATCACTTTTAAAACCAATTTCTCCAGACCCTGTTTTCTCATAACGTTTTCTGTATGATTAACAAGGCTGGAGGTTTTAGAAATTATCCAGTTTGTTTACATTCTTTTGGGGATGATCAAAATCTAATAATACTTCGTCACACATTGCTGATTGATTATTAACAGATATTTAATTGTCATGTATGAGCTTAAAAGT
>Ga0302271_10000861_pt1 | contig 29918 bp, 14 predicted proteins | sample III_Bog_N1_1_FD_198767 | JGI IMG/M metagenome (GOLD analysis project Ga0302271, IMG submission 198767) | Peat permafrost microbial communities from Stordalen Mire near Abisko, Sweden - III_Bog_N1_1 | ecosystem: Environmental > Terrestrial > Soil > Wetlands > Peat | place: Sweden: Abisko... | reverse complement strand
TAATAAATGCAGCTAGCAAATTTTCTTCATAAAATCGAAAGAAAAATAGTCTAGGGAAGAAAGATAACCACTTTTTTGAAATTAGAAAACTATTTTAAGCCAACCTCAAAGCTCCCAGAAAGAACTGGAAACAAACAACCAAATAAGTAGACACCCATTCATCAGTAATTATCGCCAACAACCACCATTAGATTTTTTTCTCAATCATTTGTTAACGTTGAAACCCATAGTTTTCGACTGAGATTAACTATTTTTAGATTTCAATTCAAAGAAATTTTTGGATTAGAATTTCTAGGAATTTCATGGAATCTAAATTTCCCTTAAAAATATCCTGCAAAGAAAATACAATTTAATGCAATACCCTGTCTGTTCGTTACTTATTTGATTTCCTTTTGGCTACTTTAAATTTTAGTCTGCTCTGAAGGCCCTATTTAACTCGTAGTTTTAAGTTGTATGTTCCTTCAATTAGTAATCCTTTGCTTACTTCCAAAAAAATATTAATTAATTAATAAAAACTCCCTGGAGAATAAGAAACAAACGATACTTAAAACTAATTTGGAGTTTCTTCGGCTACTTGTGCTTTTAATAAGAATTGCTCTTTTCTGTAATAAGTTCCAAAAAATTAACAGACTAACAATAACAAAGAGATGGCGAATCGAATGATCTTAACATCAAAAGGTCAAGAGATTCAGCGTCTTGTCTCGCAGGATCTAGAATATCACGAATCACTAGCTGCATCGATACCTAAAAACTCAACCAAAAAGAATACCGATGAATCCGCTTATTTGCTTTAATAATACATGAATAACAACAGCAGTTTCAACTCCAATAGCCCTTCAACTCAAGCAATAAGCAGAGTTTCTAAGAAGTTCTAACTTGCAATAACTTCCAAGCAAGGCAAACCCTAAGCTTAGCAGTAAATGGTTGATATGTTCATCAGCGATAATGGATAAAATCCTAATCTCGCTAGCTAATTCTTAAAAAAGGAAGTTACCAAATATACCAATTCTATCTTCGATTAAAAGAAATCTGGCTATCTGCATCCAGCGTTTCCGCTTAAGTTATCTAACTTTTCCAAGGAAATATTCGAGGAGGATTAGGGCAGGGATTACAACAACAACAACAATAGTAATATGGCTTCTATTTAAAAAGGAATAAACAATTCAAGCTAGTAAGATAGTTATTAGAGTAATTCTTTGTATGATCCGTATTTTATCGCAGTGAATTCGAATAATAAAAATACGATAAACTAATCAAATCAAAACAACCTGAGCGATCCTTATGGGTATCTGCCTAGCATCCCTAAAGAAAAAGACAACAACAACAACCCTTTGAAACTGTAAAATCTTAGTTAGAGAACTTAAAAGATTTAAGGAATTGAAGATAATCCAATATCGTTTGTTGGCTCTCAATCAAGCATCCCTGGTTCATAAATGAAATCGAAACGAAGCTAATATGGAAGTGCTAGTCCACGAAGAGAAGAAGGAGAAGATGAGAATCTAAATTTTAACATCGGCAATAACCATTCGCGTTAACTCTAAACAGAACGGATGCATCTTGAAAATGTCAAAGCGAATCAAATATAAAACAATTACTACAGCAACGCACGTCTACACAGAGAACTCAAACCAGCTGGGATTGCTTCAAGAGGCACTCCATTGTTGAGCTAAAGTTAAGAAAGCATAAATCGATCAGGATATGGCAATTTGAATAAGAATTAATATAATTCAGATAAAAGGACAAATTAAATTGGTTAATCAGCTCAAACACCAAATCTTTTGAATCTAAATAATAGTAATCTAAATAGCTCCTTGAATAGAAGTACTCTAGCTTTAGGATAAGAGGCTTACGTGCTTGAGAAGTGCAATGCGATTCTAAATTGCGAAGGAAGAGTTGAGAGAATCTTGCAGCGATACAAGAAATATTAAGAAACAGCGTAGATATTTGAGAACAAATTACAGAAATTGAAAGCAGATAAGAGAGAAGAAGATCTAGAAGAGGATGCTTATCCACCTAAGAAAGTCTAATAATTCCATGAAGAAAACAAGGAAATTGAAGAAATCATGCGCAGATAAGATGAATATGAACAAAAAAAGAAAGAGAGAGTTATTCAAGCAGCGAAGAAAAAATATGCGAAAGTATGGTAGGCTAGGAAATTGCCTGAACTCACGGAGAAATATAAAGATATCATGAGAAGAGTGTCAGTAAAAGGGAAATACAAAGGGAAAGATAAAGAAAATGAAAGGGAAGAAGATCAAGAAGCAGAAGCAGAAGGAGAAGACAATGATCTAGGAGGCCCACATTAATAAACTTCAAAGTTATCCTTTTTAGATTGAAGACAAAGAAGAAAGAAAAATAACAATATTTTTTAATAAGGGCTAGTAAAATGTATGAAATATACCAAAACAGACTTGTTTTTGATGATATTGATGTATTCTGGTATTCTTTTAAGTCACATTAAAGTAGGATTTATCTCTATCTTTTCCTTGAATTCATTATGTGAATGTTGATTTTAGGGGGTCAACTAAAATGAAGAGAGAATTATTGGAAAAAAATAAATGTTATTATTGAATAGAAATGATGGCTTAATTTTTCAGTAGAAATTGGATGCCTGTAAAGCAAGGCATAAAAAGTTGTTTAATAAATTTTAGGATAGAGAAACTCAATTTGACGCGATAAGACACAGATTAAATTCCACAAATAGTCTAACAACAACCAAGAGAAACAGAGGAAAACAATGATGAACGATAATATTCATTATTGAGTGTTAGGTTCTCGCTAAACAGCAATTAGATTAAACAATATTATTTACTATTTTTCTTATTTTCGCGCAAAATTTAAGAAGATTAATCAAAAATTAAGAAATAAACCAAATAAGTAGGAGAAGAAGAAGAAGAAGAGTAGTATTAAAAAGATAGTTCTACTTAGCTACCATGCGAGCTTCATCAATAAGTCCAACACCGCAAACTAGTTAGAATCATCAACAACTGTAGCAATAGGTATTTACTGATTGATTTATTTTGTTCTGTATTTTTTAACTGTTCACTTTCACAAGCAGTTCATGCAGATATCCTAGCCTTAACCGATTCTCATGCGATAGAATCGACCATCTCCACCTGGCAAAGCTCCTACAACCCCAGAAAGACTAACTGAACAATGGAATTCTCCTCCAAATATTTCTACAATCTATGGATCTTATTCATCTCTGCCTCAAAACGATAAGAGCACTTATCCCAAGCTAACTTAGTAACAGCAGTAGCCATAACAACTGCAGCAGTAGTAAGCGCTTTAGATTATTCCAGTGCAATTTGCACCTAGATAGAATAACTTCGCTCGTTAAGATAAGCAGATTATTAGTTAAAACCAAAATAATGAAAGTTCCAATCTATGCAATTTCTGCCATATCTTCTCTCGATCCCTTGAGCCTCTTCCTCCTCCTCCTCCTCTTCCTGCACCATCTTCATTTGGGAATAGTCGCTCTATTTCTCCTCAGCAACCTTAATAATAATAGCAACTCTACTATTGGATAAAAGAGCCCAAATCTTTGAAAGCCCCATTTTAGACGATCGCAAATCACCCTCGTCCAAGTTCGTTAACTTAGTATTCTTCTACTCAAACTCAAGATAACAACTACCCAGATGTTGAGCGAAGCTAAATAATCAATCAAAACTATACCAGTCGTCCTTCATCTCTGACACATCAACACCCATCAGCTATTCAATAACTCAAGTGCCAAACAGTTCCTTTAAATAACAATAATTCTTACATTTAACCCTTTCCTGTTCCTTATATACAATCAACTTCTCTTTCATTTCCATAAAACACCCAGCAATAACCAGCGAAACCCGAATAATAAAAATTATTAGCTTCTAATCAAAGCACGATTCTAAAAAATTCACAAGGAGAATTCAATTAGGTACAAAATAAAACCTCTAATTATCTCAAGTTGAACATCCCACGACCATCAGTAACTCTAGAAAATTAAGCCAAAATATTATCCCCAGAATACTCTATATCCTAGCTTTCCCCTTCTGCTTCCCCAAGATCCTTACCAAGATCACCAACATCATTGACAACTACTGCAACTACATCAGCAGGATTTGTCTTTTCTCATCTTCAAATACCACAAGAAACTGCATATCCTCCTCGATAGATTCCAATATCTTAAGAAACTGCTTTATCTTTAGCTAAACCTCCCTAAACGATTTCAGAATATTCTCATTAGAATGAAGAATCTTCAAATTTTCGCACTCTCTAAGAATTCACAGATAACTCCTTCCCTCTGCGAACAATACCATTCCCTTCACAAAGTTCTCCTCACTCTTAATTTCAATCAAAACGAAAAATCAACGATCCTCCAATGTTTTCCCAACAAAATTAACCTTCAACTAATATTTTTTGTCAAGAAAATCAACAAAAATTATCTACATCAGGTAATTCATTTCTCTCTGTGAATTATGCTCCTAAGCCATCCATAACTACTCCTTCAACAATTAAAAACCATTTATCTTCTTCACCTGATCATTCAGTCAGCCGAGATACATCTCCCCTATCTTCATAAAGACATTCTCTGCATCCTCCTCAATTTTCGTAGGTTATTTCTAAACCCTTTTCATCGCCCACAAAAAAAATTATTGAACAGTTTAAGACTCCATTTTAACAATAATAATCTTTTGAGATTCCTTCTAGCTCCCCTCGCAGCTCACAATCAACTATTAAAGATCTGTAACCTTATCAATCTTTATCAGAATCCAAAAACATTACCTTGGCATCTAAGTAGTAACCTTAGTTGAACAACATTCTTCCAATTAAATCGATCAAATGGAACACGTCTTTTCGATAATCCACTCTCTCTAGCCAATCATCTCGCCAGCAATCGTCTTACCCTGCTTCTTCAGAATCATTTTACATCGCATCATTGACGAAAATCGAAGCAGAAGAACCTAAAGTTCAAGAATTAGCACCTTAGATTTCTCAAAATTAGCATGAAAACCACAGAAAAAACAATTATTCTTTTGGGAGACAATCAGGTATCTACTAAAAACCTTAGCTAATCACAGCACGTTTCATAGAATCAGCTGAATCCTCACCTGAAACGACAGCGACAGGATCGTCATCTCCATAAGATTTATCCAGGAATCTTTATCCAAATAATAATTCTCAGATAATTGCAAGAAAGTCAATTCCTTTTACGTTAGAATCAGAAAATTCAAATAAAGGAAGCCCTAAGATAGATCCATTTACAAGCAACAAAAGTTCTCTTGGGAGATTTTCCAATCCTTTACCTGTAATGTTTAGTGGAACAGAAGGAGCAGAAGAATCCATTAGATAATAGCAAATAAGGAAATCTATTGGCAAATAACTCTTCACTGATTCTGAAACAAAGATTTCTAGACAACTTTTCCCTTAAGATCAGCATAAAAATATCATAAATGCAACTAATAGAAGCACTTCAATACCTTAAACGGCAAATCAACAAGTTCTAAATGAAATAGACAACTTTAAAGATGATGATGATGATGATGATGACGATTTCGATGACGATCTCGAAAACTTTTGTGACAATTTCGCTAGACACTAATTTGAATACTCCTTCAAGCAATCGATAAACGGTGATAGCTCTATTCCGACTATGAGCATCTTAGATGAAGCTAGCAAGAGAACAAAAAAGGAATATAACTTCACTATAAATATCCCAGTTACTCTTGATTCCATCAGAGAAGAAGATTCCTCGAGAATTGGCACTCTCAATCATATTTCCGATCCATTCAAATCAGCTTCATCTCCACTGTATTAGTAATAATAATAGTTCAAAGGTTAAATAGCGTATCCACTGAATCCAGAATCATAGTCAATTATCAATTGCTCAAAATCACATGCTGATCAGATTTGCAATTAATCAGGGCGGATTTTGAAAACTTCTCAGAACACATTCTAGCCATCTTCTTTCTCGAGGTCAAATAATGATGATATGCAGGGTAAACATGCCTTTAATCAACATGGAAGCCCTTTCTAGTATCGTATCTCATCTTAATAGCATAAATAAATAAGCAATATAAATAATATTAACAATAGTTACTACACTCCAAATCAACTAGAATTATGACGAATATTTGAAATGAAATACTTTCAAAATGTTAAAAGATTCTCTTTTTTTTCTTCTATGTATTTGATTATTATGTATAAATTCATAGGTATTTCTTTATTTTACTGTTTCCAAAGTGAAATTGCTATGCTAAGGAGGGATGAAGGGAAGATTAAACTACTAAAATGTTAAAGAGATTTAATTGCCTTTTCAGAGATACTAAGCTAAATCTTGCTTCATTCCGAAAAATATCTCCTTACCCTTTAGACTTCATAAGTACTGCTAAAATGTCTTAAGGAGTAGCTGAGAATTACGCTGAAACCGTGATCATTGTGAATGAACAAAACGAGATTCTTGGATATGAGAACCGCAAGACGATGAGAGATAAGAAACTTGGTCATAGAGCAAGTTATATCTTTATTGTGAATTCTGAGGGACGCATATGTACTCATCTGAGACATCAAGATAAAGCATGGTGTGGAGGATACTGGACAACTGTATTTGGTGGATGCGTAGGCAAAGGAGAGGACTATGCTTCAAATGCTGTCAAAGAAATAGCAGAGGAAGCTGGAATACAGAATAGTTGTAATTAAAAAATGAAAAACAAGAAAAATATTATGCTTTTCACTGAATAATTCATTATTTTTTAAGCATGAAATTCCTTTTTTTTTTAAAATAAATAAAGAACTAAACGAATTAGAGTGCTTCAATTATTGGACTCCAGAGTAAAGAGTATGGGGCAAGATATTCTGGCAGTTGTTTGATGGAGAGATCAACTTTTAAAAGGAGGAAATCTAAAAAATATCTTGGAAGACTCTCACCGAAATCAAATAACTTAAGGATAGCTTCACACCTGATGGCAATAAAGCTCTTGAGGTATTCTTAGGATATGCTCAAAAGAATAGAAATGATTCTCTATTTTTTGACAAAATGCTCAATTCTTGAAGTTAATGTACTTATCAATGCATATGAAGGTCACATAAAAGTGAATTTTGATTATTAATTGAAAATTGAATTAATTCCATGTAATCATTTCTTTCATTCGATCATGAGTAAATTGAAAATGCTTTCTTTATTTATTTTGGAGAAAAGAAAACAACACTGAAAAATGGAAATGTTAATTATTGAAGAAATTTAAATAAAAAAATAACTTATTTTCACAAAAAAATAAAATAGAAAAATCAGAAATAAACAAGAATAGAATCTTGTTTGCTAAACAACAACAAAACTTTAAATCTTATCAAATTATTAATTTTTTAAGAAGAAGATCAGATAGTTTCAAGGGAAGTTTCTTAAAAACAAAATAATTTAAATTGTTTTCAATTAACTTTAAAAATGCGTTAGTTCAGTTTAGTTTTACTAATTTTATTTTGCATAAATGATGAAAGTAAAGAGAGAGAATTGTTTATTATGGTATTTACTGAACAAGAGAATGAAAAAGTGCGGACAATTGTTTAATTCGAAGTAAACATAAAGCCCTGATGTGTGATTTTTTGGTCAAATTGATTTTTGGAATTTAGAATGTTCTTCAATGTTAACACAAGGAAAACTCTTGGTGATAATAGTACAGAAAACAGATTAAATTAAATTATTAGTAACAAAATGATGGGAGGAGTAATTCATTTGATGAGAAAGGTCTAAGCAGAAAACATACAAAAAATATGACTTTCATTATATTTGGAAGATGAACTTGGCTTTTAAGCCATTATCAACGCATTATCCAGAGCTATGGAAGAGAAGAATTTATTCCTTTAAAAGGTAAGAGCAAAAGGGAGAGGTTTAGTTGGTTAGCAAATCAAAAAATATTCAAAATAATTAAAAAAAACAATTAAGTGAAAAAGTAAAAGACTAAGAACAATTAAAGTAGAAATGAAAGGTGTTATTGTCAATGCAGCATTCGCTTTAGAACACATCAAAAAATGGGTACCATCGTTTGCTGAGTTAAGAGTTGAAAGTGCAAGCCTCGAAAGAATGACAGGGATCACCAATCAAACATTTAGATTCTCCCATATTCAAGAGGATATCGAACCAAAAGATGTGATCTTCAGAGTTTTCGGTAAAACATGTGAAGGCACCTTCATCAACAGGAACGACGAGACTATCGTGTATTAAGCTGTGTCCGAAGTAGGTCTCGGTCCTAAGATGCTTGGTTACGACAATAATACTCGCTCTGAAGAGTTTTTATATTCTCGAGTACTAAAGTAAAATGAAATGACAATGCCTCTCTACAGAAGATAAGTTGCACTGAATCTATCTGAATTCCACTAGATAAAGATCTCTAACATCACAAAGGAGCCTTTACTTAGACATGTCTACACAGATGAAACTGTTCTTGCAGCAGTGGAAAACAAAATAAATTAAACTGCGCTCTTCACCGAAAATGAGTTGACTCTCATTGAAGAAATGAAAAGAGTGTGGTTCTCCAGAACAGAAAAAGATCTTATCTTATCGTTCTTCCCTGCTGATGATGACGCTGATTAAATTTAGTTCTGCCATAATGACCTTCTTGCGAACAATGTACTCATCTTAGACAGTGATAAATCAGTTCGATTCATTGATTTTGAGTACAGTCATTACAATATTCGAGCATTTGACATAGCGAACTACTTTAATGAATCGTAATATGACTACACAATCTCTGAGGAACCTTTCTTTGCGCTTTCAACGCAACCAGTCACTATCCAAGAGATAACTGACTTTGTGAAACATTATGTACTTGGTTATCTTCTAACAAAAAATAAAATTATTTACAATCCTTAACAACTTTCGTCTGCCAATGATGAAATCTATTTTAATGAACTCTTATCATAAATCGACATATCTATCTTCAATACACAGGTTAATCACATCATCAATTAGGAACTCACACTTGGAACATGTCTCTCCCATTTCTACTGGGGTATTTGGGCACTTCATATGAGCAAAGATCCAACAATTTGCTTTGACTATGTCAAATTTGCTTATTCTCGTTTCTAAAAGTATCAAGAATCGAAAAAAATTCTCCTTTAATCGAAGATCTCAACAGCCAATCCAGCTTCTTCTCAGTGAAAGCTCAACTACTATGAAATTCTTATTGGGATTAACAAACAAAATTATTTCCAGAATGTATTATGCGTGTTCAGCTTTATTTCTTGTCTTTATATTATTTCCATGACTACCCACTAACATTTAATCCCTATGGATTAATGTATTAAACTTCTACATTAATTAATCCAGTGTCTTTTGAGTTTTGAGATGAACGCTAAGATTTATTAATTAGATTTAAAGCAACCATACAAAATTAAGAAACAAACAAATTTTAATTTTTTTTATCAATCTTTAAAATCTTCAATCATATTTAAATGTTAGCTCTTAACATCAGCATTAAAAAAGCAAGCTTGAGGGCTTCATTTTCAATAGAGTTAGTAAGTTGGCTTTTATTTACTTTAGAGAGAAAGGAAGATTATGAATAGGAAAACGAGCAAGTAATTCATAGACATATTATTTAAAAGAACAAATAAAAAATAAGTAAAAAATGTTCAAAATTGACTTAAGATAATTGACTTAATATGAATAAAAAGAGTATCTTTTGTGAAGGAAAGTAAGGTATTCCTCACATATTAGGCTCTTTAGAAAACTCTAATAATACCTGAGAATGTGAATTATCTAGAATGACAATATGGCTTGTTCTCTCATTCCTTCTTTGCAGTGAAGAAACCCATTTTCTTAGGATTTTCAAAAACACCTTCAGGTTACCTAGTTTCTCCTTGTTCAGAATTGTTATTCTCTCTTTTTGGGAAATCTTTATTGTAGCTTGAATAACCACCACCATTTCTAAATCCATTTCCATGATTGTAGCCACCCTAGTTCTAGCTGCTTCCATGACCATAATTACCTCTATTATTACCTGGATTATACTAGTTTTAACCTTAACTATTGTCACGATCCCGACTGTTATTAAAACGACCATTAGAGTTTCCAGGAAATTTATTGTAACCACCATTACCGCCTCGTCTAAAACCACCATTGTTCCCTCCTCTGGCTATACAATTACCAAAAATCACTCATATTTTAAATGTTTAAGCTAATTTTTGTTAATAATTTTCAAATTTTACCATTTCCAACAAGATCTAACAGCTCCTCTGTTACGACTTAGTTACTTTAATGAAGAACATCAATAAGTTCTTAGACAATGCACTTATCTTCATAATTGCAAATAAACGAAACAGCTTTGCCTGTCGCACCTGCTCTACCAGTTCTTCCGACTCTGTGGATATAATCTTCCATTTATTTTGGGAAATCAAAATTCACAACAAGTTTGATATCCTTGACATCAAGTCCTCTCGATGCAACATCCGTAGCAACCAATGTATTTATTCTTCCAGTCTTGAATAGATCCATAACTTTATCTCTGTCTCGTTGTGATTTATCACCATGGATGCAGGCATTTCTAATATTCTCAGCAGAAAGAGCTTCACTGAGATCATCACAATCTTTCTTGGTCTAAGTAAAAATGATTGTCTTATCGAAACGAGTCATGCTAAGAAGGAGTTCTTTTAGTCTAGAAAGAAAAGATAAAGAAAAGTTAAAATCAGTTGGCTCTTGATTTTAGTCACACAAATGTTCTATTATTGAATTGTTTTACCTTGGATATCTCTGATGCTTTGCGATAACTTCAACGATCTATTCGATATCTTTGTTTACGTTATTTTCCATACTTCCAATTTAGATATGAACAGGATTACTATGGCAGAAATCAAGAGCAAGTTTTCTCACTGATTACGGCCAAGTTGCAGAGAACATCACAGTCTATCTATCTGGTCTGATCTACCCCACAATCTTTCTGATAGAAGGCTCAAAACCCATGTCTAGCATTCTGTCAGCTTCATCAAGAACCAGATAAGTCACTCTCTTGAGATCGATGACATTTCCTGCTAAGAAATCAATGAGTCTTCCTGGTGTAGCGATAACTACATCACACCCTCGTCTTAATTCTTTCTCTTGAAAGGACTTAGGAGCACCGCCAAAGACACATACACTGCTAATCTTGCACCTGCTACCGAATTTATTGCATTGTTCTTGAATTTAATTAGCAAGTTCTCGAGTTGGTGCGAGAACAAGCACAATAGGACCTTCTCCTGATTTCACTGGATCTTGAGCATTTATGTGAACTAAAGCTGGCAGCATATATGCTAGGGTTTTTCCTGAACCTGTCTGAGCTACTCCAATAAGATCATGACCACTCAGGATGATAGGGAAGGCTAAGAGTGGAATTAGAAAAAACCAAAATCGATTATATGCTACTAATTTGATAAAAAATGCATTACATTGAGCTTGAATCGGCATAGGATCTTAGAATTTACTCTCCTCGATAACAGACATAATATATTTAGGGAACTTCGTCTCAGGCCATGTTAAGAATGGAGAAGGAACTTCTGCATGCTTGGATCGAATTATGATTCCTTTTTCTGTTTGGTAGTTTGAAATCTCCTCATCACTATGGGTCGTAGACTTCCCAGGCTAGAGGAATATTTTCTAGAAAGGAGCTAACTACAGCTTTGAATAGTCGACATCAAGTAAGTTTTCTCCTAAAGGATTATCTTGATTGTCAAAGCTTTAATTGCTGTTTCTTGGAACATCATCTTGGGTCTTATTTTCCTCGAAGCATTTATTCTTATTGTAGAAACCAGAAGGCTTGCAATATCCATCATTGTTGCTTTTACCGCCATAGCCACTGCTATTTCCATAAGATTTATTGAATCCACCACGATTACCTCCATATCCACCTCTGTGAAAAGCAAATCAACAAATTTTAAAACTAGCAATCTTAGAATCATAAGCTTACTGTTGATGTGAATCTTAGGTGATTCCATCATCACCTTGCCTAGAGGTTCTGAAGAGTTAAGCCATAGTCTAGTTCTGTAAAAAAAAGGGGTGATTTGTTTGCTAGTTTTTACTAATTTTACAAATTTTGTTTGATTAATTAAAAAGGTTTGATGCTTCCCGACTGTTTAATTAGCAAGAACCTCTTTAGACTGCTTTGAAAAGACTGATCATATTTTTCCTGTTTAGCTTTGATATATCTAATCTCCCGCTCTCTTGTATCTTAATCTTTATCAAGCTAAGCTAAATTATCTTTCTAAGATTTGTATCTTTAATAATATATTTATTTTTTGCTACTGATTGTGCACTCTCATCAGTTTTAGCTTAGCCATTGATCAGTGATTACTATTGAAACTCTCGAAAAGATCTTAATTGATGGTTTTGTTTTAATTTTAGTATTTTATTATAATTTTTACAAAATTAATAGCTACAATATTACCCTTTTTTAAATCGAAAAAATATAATAAATTACCAAAGAATTTGATGTCTTTCGAATGAAAATATTCTTACTTATTGGTCATAATTTGGATCCAACTTTGAAAGCAATAAATGATATTTATTAAAGGTACCTGAAGCATATGTGGGAAGATGAAAAAAAGGATTTATTTTTGATGTGATACATTCATTCTATTTATCAAAAACAAATTTGTTCTTTTCACCCTAAAAACCAACAAAAAAACTAAATTTAATATCAAGCGCAGAAGTCAAGATATATCATGTACAAGAGACTTGAAAAACGAATAAAAGATGCAGATTATGAAAATGAAATGCGAGAGGTTCTAGAAACATTAAATGATAATCGTGAGAAATATCTTCAATCTCAAGGTTTGATTGATTTACCTTCTGATCCATCTCAGAAAAAACCAAGATACACTGAGAAAACATACAGGGTAAACATTTGCAGGCTCTGTAAAGCAGATTTCAGAGGTGCTGACACAGCAATCTAATAACATGCGATATCAGAAGTAACAAAAAATATACTCTTATCTCTTATGTAATATTTTGTTCTGCTGATTTTGCTAGATTCATTTGAGAAACTTAGAAGAGTTTAAACTTAGGATGAAACAATATGTGTAAAAGGTTCATAAGAATATTTTCAAGACAGGCTTGATGAGTCCCTCTAAAAGATTACTTAAACTCAAGTTCTTCAGGCTAGTGTATTAGTTCGAATGATTATTTGTAACTTCTTTAAAATATTATGCATTGTTTCTAGCATGAAGATAAGGCATTCAATTAATTGACTATTTATTTGTATCCATGTGAGTTGTAAAGAATAAGTTAAGCATTTCAACAATATGGATAAATTATCTTCTAGTTTTGATGATGAATGTAATATTCTAACTATTATTATTTTCAAACAACAAAGACTCTTTATCCTCAACGAAAAAGCCATTGAGATTGTTAAATAGAAGAATTCCAAGAAAGTTGATGAGTATTGAATTCAAAAATATGTATTATTAATGTTGTTTACACACTCTTGTCAAATCCTAAAGAATAATAAAAAACCTAATTTATTGGATGCTCACAAGAGCGAACAAAAGAGCGAAGAGAAGTCGATACACTAAGCTTTAGTCAAGATATTGCTAATATTATAAAAAGAATTGCTTATTAAAACTCTAATTCCCATGCAGAATTGAAATAATTATTTATCTTTTTGCACCAACAGAATAACATCAAGTGACAAGGAATTTAAATTCATAATAGATTTCATTTTACATGATTATAAATGAAACATAGCATTCATATTATTAAAGAAAATTGATTAAAAATCAAGCATCCTTTTAAGTGTTTTAGCTTATTTTAGATTTTATCAAAGTAGAATCAAATGCTAAACTTGTTAGGTTATCTGAAGTGATAACTGCTGAAATAATCTTATCTGAAATACATGGATTTAGTGATATTGAATAAAACATGAAGGAAACAACCAAATAATAAGAATTAAATAAAAAATGGTAAAGATTGTTTTATCTCAATTTTAGTAAAAATAATAACAAGTTTTATTAAAGCATTTTCACTTTTTTAGATCTGAAAAAATCATGAAATAAACCTGTATTAGCATTTAATAATGATGCCTTCTACTAAATATCTCTTACAACTTATAATCGGGAAAGTAACTAATACAACAGAGAAGAAGGATATTTGAAATAACTCAAGTTAAACTAAGATAAATTTTTTATTTCAGCAGAGAAACTTAATTTTAGTACAACAAAATTTTCCAAGTATGATTAGAATTTTCAATGGATTTTATTAATTTCTTCATGACTTGCAAAAAACCCAGCATCTTATGATAAAGTCTTGGAAAATGTATTGTTTATTCTCTCTATTTTTTAGAATCTGCAGTTATATTTTGGAAGCTCAAGATATAAATGAAAAATCTTCTGTTTATTTTATTCAGGCATTAGAACCCTTTTTTCTTGGAACATTGGAAAAGTTTCTAATTAAAATGCATATTTTTTTTGGAATATTTGGTTGATGTTTAGAATTATTTATGAAGAAGAGTAATCAATAATTAATTACTTAGTTATTAAAAAAAAGTGTAAATAAAGAGGCTATTTTGATCTAATTCTGTTTCGTTTTTACTTAATCACTTATTTTTTCACAATCAACCAAAGAATGAACTTTGGAAAATAGATAAACAACAAACAGCAGAAATAGCTGATCGTAAGTTAGTTTTCAGAAATAAAATTCAGCCAAAAGAAAGAAGAATACGTAGATTTTAGTGTATGTAAGTTACCTTTGCGAAGAAACTAACTTGGGATCCTAATAAGCAGCAAATAGAATAATAAATATTCCAGGATCTTATTAGATTCGAGCTGATTAACTGATTACACAAATAAAAAATAAGTTAAATAAATCAAATTAAAATCAACTAACTTCCCACTTCATCCTAATTTCAGCTTATTTTCTCTGGTTTAGATGCATAAAAGAAGCACTTGAATGGAAGGGAAAATATGTACATACAACAATAATTATTGATTGCTATTCTCAAAAGAGGAAATAATTCTCAATAAATAAGGGTAGAAGAATGGTGAAATCAAAAGTTCGTCTTGAAAAGGAAAGATTCTTTTTGAATTTTCTGGGAAATCACCAGCATTATTAAAGTGATATAAAGAAATGGACTAAGAAAAAGAAAGGAAAGGGGAAACAAAGTATAATTTTATCAAAAGGGAAGGGAAAGGTTTTTTATTCTTCTACTTGGAAGGGCGGGGGTTATATTTCAGAAGAGGAAATCGAGAACTTAAAATGCAAAATCTTTGCGGATTACTTCAAATATCTTTGATTGTTTGGCAAGACAGCATGCTTTGATCATTTGATTTCTCTAAATTGCTCTTTCCTTAATTGTGTTAAGGAATTGGTTGTTTGGCAATGTTACAACGCATTTTTTGAGATGGATCAAGGACGATAAGGCAATATTGATTTGCTAGCTTTGTAATGTTGAAAATGGTTGTCTTCTTGAACTCGAACTGAGGAAATTTAACACAAGCGAAAGAAGAGTTTGAGATTTAGATTTTGCAAGTGCTTCAAAGAACGAGACAATTGATGGAGATGCAATGTTGGTTCCAGCTAAATCAAGGGATATTGCATGAATGGATTTGCAAGCTGCAAGGGAATTATTAAGGGAGAGCAATGCTTGGGGAGTGATACGTTTACATTCTCTTAGCGAAACTGTAATCGAAGACAATTGCTTCAGTGAAGAGATACAAGTGAAGATATTCGATGCTGATTCGTCTTCGATATGAGAATGAGCAAGAGAAAGTGACAGATAGGTTAGATTTCTTGTGGATGTGATGAGCTAAGCAATATCCTTGAATATTTCTGCTTAAGGAGCTAAGGCATCCATTGAAGAAAAATCAAGATTTAGAGATTTCAGCATTGGCAGATTCATTAGGTATCTATGTAAGCCTAATCCACTGGTAGCTGAGAGATTATGCAGGGACAACGATAATGACGTTAGATTCGTTATTTTTCCGATTTAATACAATGCATAGCCCATTTCAGGACATTGATAATTAGCATTCATGCCTTCTAATTTCAATGATTTGAGATTCTGCGTTTTATTTCGAAGCAATCCACCTAAGAACTCCCATTCTCGAGAACCGATTAATTACCCTGGGAATGCAAAAGCAAATATTTCAAGGTTGACTGTGAATTTTAACATAATCTCGAGAATCCTGCAAGCACCACTCTTCTTGTTTTGTTTGAGTTCTTCCTGCTGTAATTAAGACTTCGCGTTGGCAATCTGCAAATTAACTTATTAGAATTGTTGTTCGAATAATTTTAAATCTGACTACGAGTGAGATGATTATCTGGAAGCTTAAATTAAAGCTTAGAGTTGCAATGAATAGCTTCGAATCTTTTCGATAAGGTGAGTGTTCTAAGGGGGAATTATCTTTTCAGGTGCAGCCTTGACTTCGTCTATCGAGAGGGTGAAGGAAGTGAGTTAAGCGAAGATCTATTAGTTGGTGAATTTTGGGAGCAATGTAGATAGTTCTGTTTCGAGTTCAAGGGAGTTTCCTCGGAGATCAAGGGACATTTTAGAAATGTTAGAAAGATAATTCAAAGTTAGAAGCACTGCAAAGGCATTTCTTTAGAGATTATTTCGCTAAAGGTCAAGGGTGATTTAGGTTAAATGAGTTAGCTTGGAAAGAGAGGCACTGAGTAACATAGATCCAGTATCTTCTATGAAATTATGAGATAAGTCTAAATCAATAGAAGTAAGAGTGTTAATACGACCTAAACCACTGCAGAATACATTGAATTCCCCTTGAGCCCATTACTAACGACTTAAATCCAACTTTAAGATGGTTACTTCACATTGTTGAGGGAAAGTACCCTGCCATTTTCTCTCAGAATATTATTACTATCCTTCACTAGAATCAGTAATTCTTCCAACTTCTTCTAATTATCCCCATTATTATGATTACTCAGGTAAACTATGTTCAACAGGGATAATTTACTCAACAATATCTTCCTCAATATCCATTTTTCAAAGTTTATTGTGAGTTTCTTGAAAGAATTCAATGATCTTTTAGAGTTTCTTTAGTGTAAAAGTAATATTTTTTTTCTTTTGAGTGATTCTAAAAATTCTGATTATATATTCTTCTTAATTATTTCTTTGTTTTTTTGGTCTGTTTGTTTCCCGATGGAATTTACATTCTCCAAAGCTTTTTTCTACTTCTCTTTTTAAAATTCACAGAATCTCCCCCACCCCCCTTCCCATTTAATCGAACATCTATCTATCTATGCTTGAATTTACCTATGTGTTCATTTGTGCTTTCTCTCGAAATATAAATCCTTTCTAATCTCGCAGTTCATCTTATTATCCCCCCAAACACAATTAATTAAAAATATCTTTAAGTAATATTAATCTTCCCTTAAGAAGCAGCCATACATAGACTCAATAACCTTACATTCTAAGCTGCTTTAAGAGCATCTAACTAACTAAAAAATAACTCCTTAATAATTTAAATAATCTTAAGCAACTAGAGGAAAGCTGGTTAGAAATAAATGGGTTATTTGGAAGCGGATTACATTGTATTGATGCTGAGAGCTTGAGGGGAATATTCTCTTTATTTTACTTGATAAAGTTAGGTTTCATTTCATGTTGATATTGTGTTTATTATTTTTGGTTTTTTCCGCTACATTTTAAGGTAATGATTCTAGTGATTCTCAAGTTATTCTTGTGAATAAGAGTAGATATTTTAAGGTAAATTATTCAACTGGTTTATTCGACTATTCTGAAGATTAACTGATGGAATTATGCCTTTACTTCAGAGAATATTCAATCTGATTCATTTTTTTAATTTTTTTACATATTTCTTAGCATTTCGTTTTTATTTCCCAGTCTTTTTTAGTTTAAAAGAAGCTACTCTGAAATAGCAATTATGAAAACAGGTAAGAACATAAAGGATTTTTAACACTTTGCATAAGACATTTTTTGGAATTTAAATTTGGTTCTTTAATTATGAAGAAAAGTTTGAATTTACTGAGAAGAAATATCTCAATTTGGCTTGCCATAAAATATATTTTTGAGAGAGGTACTCTCTCTCTCTCTCTTTCATTTGATAATTACTGGAATTGATTAACATATTTTAAGGGGAATAGCACTGTTCTTAATCTTTTTTCTCAGTTTAATACACAATCTTACTTCCTTATCTAAAATAGTTTAAAAAATAAATAAAATTGTCAATAAATTTTAAAGAAAAAAATTTAAATTCACGTGAATAAAAAATTAAGCTTTTGTCATTATGATTTGTTTTTTTTAGGAATCTCCCTTGAATGTACTTGCTAGCTAACTATCATATTGTGTTTTGTTCGTCTTTTTAATTAAAACACTGAGCCAGATAATTCATGTTTTATTTTTGTTAATTCTTAATTCATGGGAAAACCACTTTCAATAAATCATGTCAAACATTTTTTCACTGAAACCAACGAAAACTACTGATACATTTAAAATTCTTTAATTCTCTGAATCTTTCATCATGTTCTTTCAATAGGCTAAGAGTAGTAAATCTAACTAATCAGAATATTCTGAATTCCCTTTAAATGTGCATAGACATGAAAACAAAAATTTTTTCCTTATCTCAAATTTTCAATTTCTCTCGTACAAAAGAGATTAATTTGAAAAAATGAATGAACGATCCAAAGAATCCTTCGGTTTATTTGAATTATTTGGTTACAGATTAGTAAGGATCCCAAGATTTTCAGAATTTTTGGAATGATAAACTGAAAACAATACTTATGTTAGTAAAAATGTTAAGAATGATCATGATAAGAGAGTTTACTAATTTTAGAGTGCAAAATTTACACAAAAATTATTGTCATAAAATTGAACAAAGATAAGCATAAACAATCGAAGGATCACAAAAACTGTGTGCAGATTTAAAAAAATGAAATCCTAAAAAGGAATTAAAAAATACAACAACAAAAGATGGACCACTTTGGGTTCTTTCTACATGTGGCTTAGAATTGTTTACCCAAGAAATTACGAATGAATAATTAATATTTCTGTAAACTGATTTTAATTAATTAGACATGCTGTAATTGAGCTACTCTTTTTTCATATTCGTTTGGATCCTAAAACTCTTTATTAGTTGAGTACTGATAATTTATCGTTCATCAAATATTTTCAAAATGGTTGATTATTTCTCATCTATTTATCTACTAATAATTTAGTTATCTTTTAGAGTCAGCCATATTCAAGTATTGCTTAAAGAAAGAAAAAGAAAAAGAGAGAGAGAGAGCAGTAGTTGTTAGGAATACCAGTTTATCCATAAGTCATTTCGATAAAAAAAATACTCTAATGCTGTTGGAGTGAAACTAGAATTTCAAAGAAGAAGTTCAGCCTTTGATTCCTAAATGGAATCACTTTCTTTGGTTAAGAAGTATCTAAATATTGAGTTATGCTCTTGGATTTCTTAACATTTTTTTATAACATATAACTATTGGAAATCCTTTTTGCCCTTCAAATAGAAAGACAACTTCAAAAAAAATAAATAAATTGCTTCAAATGCTTTAAATTTACAAATATTTTAGCCATACAACAACAAAAATAGTAGTTTAGTTCGTATTTCAAGATTGATGATATCTTCTAATGCCTTCTTCTCAGTCTTATTTGTAAAGATTATCATTTTTGTATGATTTAAGCTGTTTCTCTTTATTAACTGTTACAACTCCAAGAATCAGCATTTAACTGATTGAACTGATGATAAAAATCATATCAAACACCTTGTAATGGGTAAATAAATTGAAATCACCAGTTATCTTCTTCAGATTTAACCTTTTTTAAACCAAAAATTTTTTATTGTTTTTCCAATATTTCAATTCAAAAGAGCAAATAAAAATCAACAATTAAGTCACATAATGCTTGTTATTTCCAATGTTACTTGTTGCTCTTCACACAGAGCATCAAAAACAATGGAATCAATTAAATTATGCCTTTTTTCTTACAAAAATTAATCTGCGACGCTATTCTGAATGAGCACCAAAGTCGAAATGAAGTACACTCCGAACACTTCAGCTAAAAAGTAGACAATATAATCTGTAGAAATGCTCTTCTTCTGCAGATGTCCCATGCAGATACTCAAAAAACTCATCATATTCATGCAGAAAGCCCTCACATTTGTTATCATCAAGAATCCTGAATAACAACAAAAAAAGAAAGTTGCATAACAAGATTTCATTAATCTATTATTATAATTGATGATGTCAAACCTAGGAATCCGAAGGAGAGACATCCAATTGCAGTGTCATAGTTTGAGTCAGCAATATGCACTCCAAACCATGGGAATATGATCTTAAGCAGTCGATTTATAGGATCAATTGATTTCTTTCGTCCAACCGTATAATTGTAGATCGACTGATGGATAAATAAGAAGGAGGTTAAAGGGCTAAGAAGAGAATTAAACTGTGAAATAAGGTGAATTCTTTACAATGAGGATTTTATAGATGCAATAAATTCCCATGATGAAGCTCAGAATCTTGAAGAATCGCCCTTGGATTGTCTTAGAATATTAGTGTCGCTTAATTTGAGTCTGTATGTCACAGTAATCTAAAGAAATAAGATTATTTGTTATAAACCAATAGGATTTATGCAGTCAAAATCTAGGAATTCAAAAAAAGAATCTCTCTTTTTTTTATTACTGAAGAACACTTGTGATTTTCTTTCTTAGATGAATTCTACTTCTTTTAAGCCGAATTCAATATTGGAAGCTAGTTCAGTTCTTTTCTTATCGAAACTGTCTTCAGGCTTAAACAGCCCTCTTTACGATAAAAAGAAGATCTATGAGTATCATTATCAAAAAAGGTGTTTATTATTTTTTGTACACAATCTTAGAGAAGAAGTTTTTTTTGCTCCTTGGTTAGTTTTCAATCGAAGTTCTCATTTAATGGTTGAGCTTGATGATTGTCTCCTTGCTTTTGGAGATTTGTTTAATAAGATAATTCAAATGCTGCTCTGTTTGTGTCTTCAAATCCAGAAGTTCTTAGACTAAAAGTTGTTAGAGAATTAAGTTAGTTAACTTGTGCGTTATGTTGGTTTAAACAAGGAAATAAATTAATTTGTTTTATTACTATTTTGATAGACGAAGTTAAATTGATTGTACGGACAATTCACACATCCAACACCTGAAAGGATTGCTATTAGATAGGTCCCAATCATAGCTTGAAAAGAAAAAAATAATTGTGTAAAAATTCAAAATGTAGCATAAGAAAAGCAGCAATGCTTTTAAATTCTCTTGAATCTTCTAAAAATTCCTTTATTATTATCTTACTAATAAGCTCTATTTGCACTCCAATTTCGAAGAAGTTCGCAACAAAGATATAGAATGCTTGCAAATACGGCACTTAAACTGGTTCTCCTTCAGATATTTTATCTGATATCTTTTTGGAGATGAGATTCACCATCAAATTTACATACAAGAGGCTCATCACTATTGCTAAAACTATTAGAAAGTATCAAGACACATGTTACAAATGTCAGAATCCAAAGCTAAAGAAAGCTGATTACTGGTTTTACCTATCTTGAGGAATTTGTGCTGAGATATTTTGCGGACTGTTTTGAAGATAAGAATTGATGGAATAACTAGAATACTCATGTAAACCAGCAATCCTAGAGTTATTGTCCAGAAAGTCAGTCGCATTTCCTCCAACCCAACCCCAAGTACTTCAAATATCAGCAGCATGAAACCATCACAAGACAAAGCAAACACTAAACTAAACAGCAATGCGGCTTTTATATTTTTGATTTCATAGTCATTCACCATTATGTTTTGCACAATATAATACCCGATTAATCCAGCGATCAGGGTAAACCCCAAGTACAGCCCCACACTGAAGGCTTGCATTGTTGTCTTAGATGTATTATTCTAACGATTATGTTGTTTTTTTGGAAAAAAATATCTTGAGAAAATTTGCGATTTGTTTGCTAGTCTTTTCTAATCAAATTTTTTTTAAAAACAACAAAATCAGAAGTGAAGCTAATAAACTTGATTTCTTTATATTTTTCCTCTTTTTCTTTGTGTCACATTTGAGATTTTGCTACAAGAAAATCTGAGCACATTATCGAAATCATATCTAAATTATTATGAATTCTATCAGCCATGTTTGTTTCAAATTGAAATTCTAAATATTTTTTAGTTGTATATCCTTTTGGATTAGCACTGAAGAGAAAGTAAAAAGGACTTGATTATTAGTTAAAAAAAATAATTTTAAATTATTAAATTCAGTGTCTGCAATTCTCACAAATAGATTTTAATTGCATTTGCTTGTAGATATGAATGAATTTGTTCTGATTACTTGTAATTTCATATTCTTTAGAAAATTAATTAACTTTTTAAGTGTGGTTTAATCTTAAAAACTCCAAATAAGCCAAGTGATACATGGAACCTAAACATCCTCTTCATCAAATCTTCCATTAAATCTTATTTTCTTGCTTCACAAACAATCTCTTATCCCTAATAATTAGTCGTTCTTAATTATTAAAAATATCTCGATCAAATTAATTAATAATAATTATTTTTGTTTCAAATATATCTTTTTCTATACGTTGGGAGTATTCAATACAGCTAAGCGCAATGAAAGCTTAAGTAATTTCAGCTAAGAAAAACTTGGAGCAGCCCAAAACTGCAGATGCAGCAGTACAGACTGAAGTAGCTGAAAGGGAGTATATTTCCCTTAAGTAGTTATCTTTGATGCAAACAGAGAGCAAAGCCTTTCCGCAGATCCTCTATCATTAGCACACAATACTACAACTCGTGCTGCTTTTGGTATTGCTCTTCGTGGCAGCAAATTACTATGTTGAACCTTAAGGTCCCAATTCCCTTATGAACAATGCTAAAACGTAATTAACCCCTACTTATTTTTAAATAGTAGAAAAAACTCCATTTTTCATGTTGGACAATTCTTTTTCCAAACTATTCTTTATTTTTAGAGGAGTGATATTCGTTATGATTTCAATGGTTGTCTACTTCGTCATTTACCTCCCAAATACCATTGTTCTACGACCTCATCCTGGTCTCTGGCGTATGCTATAAGCCCTGGGTACCTGCTGGTTAGGTGCAGTTGTCTTTGCTCTTTTCTTCGTAAAAAAAATCATAAATACATTTCTTTTTCACAAAAAAACACTTCTTAATATTCTAAGTTGGCCCTTTTTTCTTTTTTGAAATACTCCTCCAGAATCGAGATGACCTACTGACATTCTTCAATTCATTTGTCGATCCAACTTTAGGAGTTCAAATCAAAGAACTGGTAAATATATTTCCCTTCTCATAACATGCTTTTCATTGATTGTGAAAACTAGTAGTAAATATGAAAAATAAGCCAATTTATTAATTAGATTTAATGTGAATTTCTAGAAAAATCTTGCATATGCATCATAATAATGTGAAAATATTGCTTAATTAACAAATTATTCTTTTTTTGATGCCTAATTAACTCCTTTATTTTTGAATTGAAATCAGGATTTCTCTGAAGACTGCGATATCTACACTCCGAGCAATCCCAACGGAAATTTCGCTAATTTCACAGAAAAACTCGATGTTTTCTTTGTAGCTCATTTCGTTGGATGGCTTGTGAAGATGTTTATCTGCAGAAACGTCATGATGTGTATGATTTAATCTGTGCTTTTTGAATTCATCGAAATCACTTTCCGTCACTGGTTGCCAAATTTCTACGAATGCTGGTGGGATTCTATTATCCTAGACGTTATTCTCTGCAACACTGGAGGAATATTAGCTGGATGGTGGCTCATGAAAGTATTTAAAATGAAAGAGTACAAATGGTCTTTAGCGAAGGAAAACACTAAGACTTCATATTTTGAAAATCTCAAATAACTTTTCCTATCGCCTGATCTCGAAAAGCATGAATGGAAAGTGTTTTCGTCATCTTTCAGGTTCGCATCAGTGATTTTCTTCATGATTTTGGTAATAAATATACTAGAAGGAGTGTTTCTCTTAATTCAGATTAGTTTTCTCTTGAGATTAATGCGATTTTTTCTTTATTTAAAGATGAACATGATCGATTTGAGTTTCTTCTTCAATAAGTATGTCCTTTGGATTCGTCCAACTCACCCTATTTTATCATTCCGCACATTTATGATTGGCTTCCTATGTATTCCAGCAGTCAGAGAGTATTTCGAATATGTTTCCAACCCGTAAGAACATTAAATCTTTAGCTCTATTTAGATTTGTATTCTGTTATTTTTCTTCATTTTTTGTTGTTTTGTTTTTTTCAGCTTGCAAAAGAGACTTGGTGGAACATGCTGGCTTACAATGGCCATCGTCTTTGTAGAATTCTTTGTATTCTTTAAGAATCAAAATGGACAATTCACTGAGCCCTTTCCAACATATGTTATCATCATATGGACGATTATTTTGGCAGCGATTCTCTCTATCTTCTTCTGCTTGCTATTTAAAGACATAAGAAAGAAATTCTTTTAGCAACCTGAACTAACTAAAGTTCATGGATAATGAGTGGCTAGTGAAGTCATTTAGTTGTTTGTAAGAATGACTCTTTGTTGTAGCTTCTGTATTACTTGATTTTGTAGGAAACAGCTGATTTCTTCAAATAAATTAATTCAAAATAATTAATATTTTGATGATCCTTCGTCGCAACATTGAGAGAAGGTTAAAAGAATGTATTATGGAAAGAGGGCATGATCAGGAGTTGCTTAAATTAAAGATAATTAGACACAATTAGTTGTGTCACATTTTAAGGAAATTTCTTTTAAATCAAGAACAAAACTAAAATTAAGATCCATCCTTTCCTCCTTCCAAGCTAATAAATCTAAAATAAGCTACAAATAAGTGAGAATGTATTTGTGATACTTATCTTTCCTACGTTAGTAATAGCTGGCGTAATAAACTACCTAAATTATTGCAAATTGTACGATGTTCTTAAAATAAATATTAGAAAGAAACAGCAACATAAACTAACAGAAGCTAAAAATATATTCTGTGGTATTTCAAAGTTGCTTGCAAGCTGTAATAGTTTCAACTTTCTTAATTCAAGTGCGTAGACAAATTATTTTGTGGAAAAGGGGGACTAAACACATTATTACTTTTAGCCTAAAAAACTTCTTGGTTTTTTAGTGGGAATCAATTTTAATTGAGTTATTTTGGTTGTATTTAATTTTGGTATTTGAACAGTAAATTCTAATATTTCTGCATGGTGACCTGATTTCAACATGCATAACAAGACTAAAATAACCATTTTTGTACTTAGGAAAATATTGATAATAAACTATTTTTAAACTGACAATGTAAAACTGATTTAAAGGTGCTTAAGATTTCAAGATTAAGAGATCAGTTTTACTCCCCACATTTGAACTTTTCTTGTTATTGAAATGCTTGAAAGTCATCATTTAAACAGCTTGGGGAAAAATAAATCTAAACTATGAATTATTAATGTTAGTAGGGGAGTACGTCAATAAACTCCCAGTAAAAAACAATTAATTTCTAATAAAACTACGAGGGAGGGTTTCTCTAGAGATTATAACCAAATATGTGGCTAGAAATGACAAGAGGACTTCATTTGCTTCCCTTTTCTTGATAATTGTTACTCCAGTCAATGCAATTAAATTATATTTAGTCTAAATATGGATTTAAAAAAAGAATAATTGTAATAATACTCTTAATGTAATGAATTTTAGAAAATAGGTTATCAAGGAAGGAATTTCTCTGTAAAAACGATTGCATTTTGTTAATCTGTACTAATGGAGTTGTTCTGCAAACTCGAGAGTATTTCAAAGGCTGTAAAATCACAGAAAAGGCGGTTCATGTTGTATTTAATTTAAGATAAGAGTAAGAGGGAGCGCAAGACTAAGAATCAAACAAAACAATATTTAAATAAAAACATTTGCATTCGCTCTCTTTTTTCCCTCCCTCAACTTCTTTTAAAATACGCCAACAAAAATTAATTATTAATCCAACAATAACAATATGGAAAGGTGCTTCAATCCAGGTAACTTTGGTTCATTTTCTTTTGATTTTTCTTTCTCATCATGCGTTTCTTCTTTGTGATCTTTAGAAACGCTCTCAGTGTATGGAAATGAAAAAGGAGGAGAGCCTGCTTAGTTATCTTTTAGTTCAGAAGAAGTTGCTATTAATCAATGGCTAGATGATTAAGGTATCTAAATGGCTGATCCAATTGATTTAGTCTACTGTTACTTCGAGAAAAAGCGCAGCCATATTAGAGATCAAGCTGAAAAGAAAAATAAACCTTCAAATCTGCTGGCTCGCCGCAAAGAAAAGAAACTCGTCATACAATCATCGCCTGTTCTTAGTAAATCTAGCCTCTCCAGCAGTGAAGAAGGCAGCTAGGGATTCTTTGAGTGAAAGGTTCTTTTTTGGCTTTGATGAACTTAGAAAATGAGAACTTTCTCTTTGTTCATTGTAGCCTTTAAGAGTTGAAAGCTAACGATGTATCCTTAGATTGTAACACTTAAATAACCTAAAATAACAGTAAAGTCCTACTAATATCTATCTCTCTTATTCGCTGTTTAGTCCTCCAAATTTCAACAAAAATACTCCAAAAATAGTGAGAAGAAGGATATAAATATATTCCTCAATCCTCTTACAAAACCACTCTCAAAATCATAATAGCTCAGATTTCTTTTACTTCTAAGTTTGTATTGTATTCTCCGTTCATTAGTTCCCTCCTGTTTAATCAAAATCGAATAACTTGACTTTTGTCATCGATTATCTAGTCAGAAGAGTAGAAGAAATCTAACCTAAAATGAATGATGCAGTTCACATTCTTTTGCATTTTACTTTAATTTTAATGTACTTTATATCTCTATTCCCTTAAACTAAAAAGCAGAGAGTGCTTTTTTTGTTGTTACTTGAGTTTGCTATTTAATCAAAACGTTCTTTCATTTTCATGGAAAAGAATAATAAAATTGAAAATTTGAGTGCTTTAAAAGTCTAACTAACCAAACAAAAGAAAGAATTCTACACACATGAAGATACCAAAATTTTTAGTTGTTTTGTTAAAATTAAAATGAAAATCAAAAATATGATGGAGGAAAGAAATATGAAAAAATACATTGCGTTTGATGACTTAAAGAATGAATAAAAAGATAACCACATTATTAAAGTTGACAATAATTAGGGGGTTATTAATCTCTTTTCTAAAGTCTTAGATGATTTTTTCTTTTGTTGTTTTAGAATTCTTTCTGCTGAAATCAATAATTGTTGACAATTAGTTTATTCATTTATTAAGCCATCTTATTTATTTCATAAATTAGCGAATTTATCCTTTCTCAAAACTTTGACTCTCATTCAATCAGCTTGCTTCTTACATTCTCTACCTTCCAATGTGTTTACCTTTCAAACAGAACCAATAGAATAATACAGATATGACTAAGAAAAGAATTAATTTATTATTGATTGCCTGCCAATTTGGTTCAAGGATTCAAAAATAATAAATTTCTCTTTAAGTTATTTCTATTAAAAAAACAATATTTTTCTAATTCATTGTTTCACACAAATTGAAGATCATAAATCTTACAAAATAAATTATTCATTTATTCTTTCTTTCTTATACTTCTTAAGATACTTTTGTTGCATTTCTTGACAGTTATGAAACAATTAAAGTATTCAATAAAACAGTTTTTTAATTCAATCTATCACCTCCAAATCCAATCTCCCCCCTTTAAAATATTTTCATTTGCATTTTATGCTCAAAATGGAATATAACACTAATAACAGAATAGCAGTGAATATCTTTTTGTTTTATTTTTCTTAACACCTGAGTACTGCAAAGTATGCGTGTTCAGTTCAGACTATGAGAAATCAACCAATCAAAAATACTTAAGTTATTTGTTTATGCTATTTTTGGATTAAAATTCTCTCTGAATCTTGTACAAAAGAGCAATCTTTTGATTTAATTAGTTCGTGTTGCTAGAGAAAAAGCAAACAATAATTACACAAATCTATTAAACACTAACAAATTCAGTTTCTTAAGTAACACACTTTTTTGATTAAAATGGCGAGCTCACAGCCAATCAGAGTCATCAAGAAGCTAGGAGAAGGCAATTACGGTTAGTGAGCATCACCTTTTTCAAAATTGAAATTTCATGTTTTCTCTCTTTTTCATGAAAGACTCTTTCTTTATTCCCTCATTTCTGCTCTCCAATGTTTTGAAGGGTTTATTTATGTGAAGATAGTGAACGAAATCAGTTTGCTTTAAAAGCAATCGGAAGAGATTTGCTTAATGAAGACAATGAGCGACTTTTCAACAATGAAGTGCACTGCTTGCAAAAGCTGCGAACTAAGCATACCCATGACGGCAGCTAAATCTTCTAGCGAACTGCCCGTCGTTGCTTAACATTCGACTAGGAGTTGATTTTCGAACGAGAACAAGGTCATTAATCGTTTCATCTGATTGGCCAACAACAATGGCACTGGCCTAGATAACTTAATCACGAAACCTAATCACATGTAATACAGTACATTCACCACTAGAAAGTTTTAAATCTTCCTTTCTATTCCCGAACATTCTCATGTCACGCGCTGTTTCTCGAGTTGGCTAGCAATGGGTGTCTTGCGGAATACTTAAAGCCGTCCTTAAATAGCATATCCTTTCCTATTTCTGTGATACGTACTATTGCTAAGCAGCTGCTTCTTGGTAAAACTAAAATGCAAAGTGGTGTTTAATAATACATAATTGCTGTTTTATTACAACCAGGATACATTTATGATTAAAATATTGTCTCTTTTTGTAATTACAATCTTGCTTTATCAAGTATTTTTAATTAAAATAAACAATAGGCTTGTAGGAGATGCACATTGCTGGAATAGTTCATCGAGATATCAAAGAAGATAACATTGTTTTTGGGGAAAATTACTCTCTTAAACTAATCGATCTCTCATTCGCTGGAGACAGCAATGAAATCATTTGTGGAACAGATAAATATTTAGCTCCTGAACAAATCAAACGATAAGTTGAAGTCCTTACAAGAGATAAACAAGAATATGATGTAGATAGGAATAGAAATGACATTAATGATGGCTAGAATGTGAAGCAGAAGTTTGAAGAATTTACAAAAATTGATACTTTTTCAGCAGGTGTTGTGATTTTTCGCTTGGCAACAAGGAAATTTCCCTTTTAGAAGGCCACCAAATCAGATTATGCATACAAATATATTGTCAATTAGGAATATGATAAATTCTGGGAAAAAATGCCAATCTTCGTGAGTGAAGACAAAGAAATGGTGGATGAAGTTACTACACCAGTATCGATTGCATTCATGGAATATGAAAGGGACATATTTTCGGAATAGCAGGATAACAATAAGCATGAAGATGATGAAGATAGAGAAATAGTACATAAAATAGGAAGAGTTAAGTTAAGAGCATCCACGGTGTCAGCTTCTTTTACTTCATAATAGCATTCTCATACATAGATGAATCAAAATATTGCTAATAATAATGAAAACATAAACAAATTTGATCAAGATAATAAACAAATATAAACTCATGAAAAAAGCTGCTAAAATTAAGAAAATCTTAGTAGCATTAGCAATAAAACTATTGATAACAATACCAACATTAATAGTAATTGTAATAACAAAAATATTATTAACAACCCAATTTCCTTAGAAACCCAAATAATTAAGTTGAAGAATTTCATTCAAAGTTTATTATCTTACGATATTCACTCAAGACTCAGCGTCGAATAAGCTCTAAACCATGATTTTCTTGATGAAAGGAATCATTTTGCTACTAGCAGAGAAATGGAAATATTCTTTAGTTCTTTCACCTAGTCCTGAGAGGGAAATGTATTTATTTATCATTTTTTTTGCAATAAGGAGAAATTTAGTTGTAAAATACAATTGTTTAATACGTGCTTGTTTGTGCTGCGTTAACTTCTAATAAAAGGGGAACTTTAGGTATTTAGTATTCAAAAATAATTTCTAATTTCAAATAATTCAACTTTATTAATATTAGTCAATGTTGTGATTATTTCCACC
>Ga0302271_10000860_pt1 | contig 29945 bp, 24 predicted proteins | sample III_Bog_N1_1_FD_198767 | JGI IMG/M metagenome (GOLD analysis project Ga0302271, IMG submission 198767) | Peat permafrost microbial communities from Stordalen Mire near Abisko, Sweden - III_Bog_N1_1 | ecosystem: Environmental > Terrestrial > Soil > Wetlands > Peat | place: Sweden: Abisko... | reverse complement strand
AAAATTCTATTTGGAATCATTTTAATGATATGGTACCTTTGCTTCCTTACCAAAAATAAAAGATGGAACTCCTCCTGCACACACTCAATAATGGAATCCGACTTGTGCATTACCGGATACCCGGTTTAGTAGCGCACTGCGGACTAATAATTAATTCCGGGTCGCGTGATGAGACTGAATCAGAGCATGGAATAGCTCATTTTATAGAGCATATGCTGTTCAAAGGCACGAAGAAGAGGAAAGCTTATCATATACTGAGCAGGCTCGAAGATGTGGGTGGTGAGCTAAATGCCTATACAACCAAGGAGGAAACCGCAATTCATGCCTCATTTTTGAAAGAAGATTACGAGAGAGCCATCGAATTGATAAGCGATATAACCTTTAATTCGGTATTCCCAGAGAAAGAGATCGAAAAAGAAAAGGATGTCATAATAGAAGAGATAAACTCTTATCTTGATAATCCTTCGGAGCTTATTTTCGATGACTTTGAGGAATTGATATTCGCTAATCAGCCTATTGGCCGAAACATTCTTGGCACCCCTGAATCAGTAAAATCTTTTTCAACGAAGGACATATTTACTTTTATGTCAAATAATTACAATACGAATCAAATGGTTTTCTGTTCAGTGGGTAATATCCCGGATGATAAAATACTGAGGCTTTTCAGAACTAACTTTGAAAAAATTATAACGGGAAAACAGCCTGAAAAGATAATCAGGAAATGGATTTATAAACCATCAACTGTGACAAAAAAGAAGGATACTTATCAGAATCACTGCATTCTGGGAAATATTGCCTACGATCTGAAGGATAAGCGCAGGATGGGTATGTTTCTTCTGAATAATCTTCTTGGAGGTCAGGGATTAAATTCAAGACTTAACTTATCACTTCGTGAGAAGAACGGCCTTGCATATAATGTCGAATCAAATTATAGCCCCTATTATGACACAGGGATATTTTCAATCTATTTTGGCACTGACAGCCAGTATCTTAACAAAAGCATCTCAATCGCCCTGTCCGAACTTGAAAAACTCCGAACTACAAAGCTCGGAACAATTCAATTAAGCAAGGCAAAAAACCAGATAAAGGGCTATCTTGCAAGAGGATATGAAAATCATGAAAGTCTGATGTTAAGTCTCGGAAAAAGTCTCCTGATCTTTGACAGAATTGACAGCATAGAAGATCTATGCAGAAAGATTGATTCAGTCACTGCGTCAGAATTGCTTGAAACTGCCAATGATATTTTTGAACCTTCACAATTATCGACTCTTATTTACAAATAAAACCGGAAGGCGAAAGAAGAAGAATATATGATTTGCTTCGGGCTTAGGACTAAAAATAGCCATGAATAAAAAACTTGAAAAATATATAGAAAATTACACCTCACCTGAGGATCCGGTACTTGAAGATCTTTACAGGCAGACCCACATACGATTCATAAATCCTAATATGGTATCAGGTCACCTTCAGGGAAAATTCCTGGAGATGCTGTCAATGATGATCAGGCCTCTTAATATACTTGAAATAGGGACATTTACTGGTTATTCTGCCATCTGCCTTGCAAAAGGCCTTAAACCTTCAGGCAGGCTGATCACAATTGAGATAAATGATGAGCTTACAGATTTTGCTTATTCATACTTTGTTCGTGCCGGAGTGGAAACAAAAATTACACAGATGACAGGAAAGGCTCAGGACATAATACCTGCACTTGATATTATATTTGATCTTGTTTTCATAGATGGTGATAAAAGAGAATATATTGAATATTATAAAACAATTATCCCGAAGGTAACACCAGGTGGTTATATTCTTGTTGATAATGTATTATGGGGCGGACAGGTTATTGAGGATGAGACAAGTGATCCTCAGGCAAGGGGAATAATTAATTTTAACAAGATGATACGAAATGAAGAAGCTATTGATGATGTAATTATCCCTCTGCGCGACGGGGTAATGCTTATCAGAAAAAAATGAAAATAAATGGTACAATTTTTGCGTTAATTCAATAAACCACAAATGAAAAGACTATTTCTTATTTCACTAATTATTATCGGAGGCATCTCACTGCAGGCCCAAACAATTACGGCAACAATGAAAAGTTCAAGCCGCCTGTTTTCAACTAAAGATGATCTTACTTCTGTTATACTTATTATTCCTGCTGATTCAGTTGTTGCTGTGCTTGATTCAGACAGTACATACCTTCATGTTGTTTATGAAGACAATGAAGGATACATATTTAATCGCCATGTTTTAATAAATAACTCAATTTCTGATCGTCAGAAAATCATCCAATCTCAGCCTTCCATTGAGGAACCTGTACAGGGACAACAGGATAACAGGTTTACATATCTCGAAAATAAATATGGTACAACTATGGCAACCAAGCTTGCACTCGGAAAGATATGGAAAGGGATGAATTCTGATATGGTTAAAGACAGCTGGGGTATTGCTGAAAAAATAAACAGGGTTATTAGCGGAAATATTATCAAGGAAGAGTGGATTTTCAGAAACACATGGCTCTATTTTGAGAATAACACCCTTGTTGAATGGGGGCCGGTAAAAAAATAATACATTCTGTATAAATAAAAACAACAGGGACGCTGCGTGCAGCGTCCCTGAAAACAATTAGCTCCTTTTTATAATTACCTATTTTTTGCCTTTCGGCTTTGCCTTGGTTGCACTAGCAGTAGTTTTTTTCGTTGAACTGGGTGCAGCTTTTTTAGCAGTCACTTTTGTAGCCATTTTTATAAAGTCTAGTTAGTCCCAGCCAATGGAGTGGAACTCTCTCCTTTGTCAACTGTTTTAATTCGATTACGGTAAGTGTTAAAAATCACTCTATCCACAATCTTCACAGTTTGTCAATACAAACATAATATTATTTTTATTTAATCTAATTTAATTTAATCGTTTTTTATCAACATGATTACAGTCAGATTTGTTAATAAACAATGCTGGGTTGAGAGACTCCAATGATCACAATATCAACCTATAATACCAATATTTGGTAATTCAAAAAACCATGAAGCTATTAGAATAACATGGGAAGGTTTATGCCGACTTAATGTACTTGATTCGCCTTGAGGTGCAAATAAACAAAAAAGCCACTCATGTGGCTTAATGTTTGAGCTGGAGACGGGATTGCCATGACTGCGTCATGGCGGACCCTAAAGGAGATGCTCTCAAACAAATAAGCCACTTGCGTGGCTTAAATTATTTATTCGCTTTCTCCTCCAAGTGAACTTGTCGTCGACGCTCATAAATAACAATAGGCTGTAAAAACAGCCTATTTGTTTGAGCGGGAGACGGGACTCGAACCCGCGACCCCGACCTTGGCAAGGTCGTGCTCTACCAACTGAGCTACTCCCGCAAAATCACGGGCAAAAATAAGCATTTTTTTTAATTTCCAAAATCCGGCAGTCAATTCTTTACTGTCTAATTAATATTGAAGACGGCGTAAATCCGATGAGATCTTATTCCGTCATTTATGATACTTCACCAATCAACTGTTAAATAATGTTATAAGAATCCATTAATTCAGGTTTTGTCTTAACTTCGGATTTCAAAATCCATTGAATAGAAAATTATTAAAACAAATAAATATGAAAAAGTCAGTACTGGTAATTATTATGTTTGTAGCAATTACTCTTTTAGCTTTCAGTCCACAGAAAAAAGACAACGGGTTATCAATACCTTTCGAGAAGTATAAACTTCCAAACGGTTTAACAGTAGTGCTTAATGTTGACAAATCAGATCCGATTGCCGCTCTGGCTGTCTACTATCACGTAGGTTCAAGTCGTGAAGTTCCCGGTAAAACGGGTTTTGCTCACCTTTTTGAGCATATGATGTTCCAACGCTCGGAGAATGTTCCTGAAGACACATACTTTAAAAATATCCAGGGTGCAGGAGGAACGCTCAATGGCAGTACAAATCAGGACAGAACTAATTATTATGAGATAATTCCGAAAAATGCACTTGAAATGGCATTGTGGATGGAGTCAGACAGAATGGGTTATCTTGAAAATACTGTCACAAAAACTGCACTTGTAAACCAGCAGAATGTAGTTCAAAATGAAAAACGCGAAAGTGTTGATAACGCAGCGTATGGTTTCAACCAGGGACTGATAGGAAAAAATTTGTATCCAAAAGGACATCCATACAACTGGACCGTAATAGGGGAAATGGAAGACTTAACCAGCGCCTCTGTTGATGATGTCAGGGCATTTCATAAGAAATTCTATTCTCCGAATAATGCTACCCTGGTGATATCGGGAGACATAAATAAAGATGAGGTTAAAGCTATGGTAGCTAAATATTTTGGCGAAATTCCAACAGGCGAAATAATAGAAAAGAGAAAACCTATGCCTGTTACATTGACATCAACAATAAGATTATATCACGAGGATAATTTTGCTAAAGCACCTCAGCTGACAATGGTTTTTCCATCCGCTGAACGCTACGCCAAAGATTCTTATGCGCTTAATTTCCTGGGCGATCTACTTGCAGGAACTAAAAAATCTCCTTTGTATACAGTTTTGGTAAAAGACAGGAAACTTACTTCAAGGGTAATGTCGAGAAATGGATCACAGGAACTGGCAGGAAATTTTACAATTTCTGTCACAGCAAACCCTGATGCAAACCTTACTGAAGTTGAAAAAGCAATATTTGAAGGATTGGCGAAATTTGAGAAAGACGGGTTCAGTGAAGAGGACCTGACGAGGATTAAAGCTGGTTATGAAACACGATTCTATAACTCATTTGCGAGTGTTCAGGGCAAAGCTTTTCAGTTTGCAGAATATCAAATGTTTACAGGTGATCCTGAATATTACAAGAAAGACCTTGCAGCCATTCAGGCTGTTACGTCAGCAGATGTAAAGGCTGTCTATAATAAATATATAAAAGGCAAATATTTTGTTGAGACAAGCTTTGTACCAAAAGGAAAATTAAACCTGATTGCAGAAGGATCCAAAAAATCAGGGATTATTGAAGAAGATGTAACAAAAGCTGCTGAAGTGAAAGCCGATAGCGTTAAGGAAGAACCTATAGTTAAAACTCAAACAAAATTAGACAGGTCAGTTATGCCTAAGTTGGGGATGGATCCGGATGTAACTATTCCATCTCCATGGAAGTCAACCCTCTCCGACGGAATGAAAATGTGGGGAATAGAACAGCATGAACTACCTCTTGTACAATATTCGATCGTTATAGAGGGAGGACATATTCTCGACAAGGTCGAAAAAGCAGGAGTTGCCAACATGGTAGCCACTATGATGAATGAGGGAACTAAAAACAAGACTCCGGAAGAGCTTGAAGATGCAATTGGAATTCTTGGTGCTTCAATCAGAGTTACTTCAGGAAACGAAGATGTATCTATTGAAGTGAGTTCAATGGCAAAAAACTTTGAAAAGACCCTTGCACTTGTTCAGGAGATTCTCCTGGAGCCCAGATGGGACGCAGAGTCATTCGCACTCGCAAAAAGCCGTATAATCAATAACCTTAAGCGTAATGCTGCAAGTCCCGATTACCTTGCCTCCACTACTCTTAATAAACTCATGTTTGGTAATAATATCCTTGCAATAGAGGCCACAGGAACAGAGGCTTCCGTAAATTCAATCACAATTGATGATCTGAAAGATTATTACAATAACTATTTCTCACCATCTATTTCGAAATTCCTTATAGTCGGAGATATTGATCAGACAAAAGTAAAGACAGCGCTTACGAGCCTTAACCAGAACTGGAAATCTAAGGATGTAGTTATTCCACAGATTATAGCTCCCGGACCACCTGAAAAATCACAGATCTATTTTGTGGATGTCCCCGGCGCAAAACAGTCAGTAATATCAATCGGTACGCCATCCATACCGAGAGCTAACCCCGACTTTTATCCCGCAACTGTTGCCAATTATAAACTAGGAGGTTCGTTTAACGGCATATTTAATCTGATACTAAGGGAAGAAAAGGGATTCACCTATGGTGCCAGGTCGAATTTGACCGGTGCAAAAAGTTACGGATCATTTGTGGCATCCTCAAGGGTACGTACAAATTCTACACTGGAGTCTGTCACCATTTTCAAGACTGAGATGGAAAAATATCGCCAAAGTATCCCCCAGGAATATGTCGATTTTACAAAATCATCGCTGCTGAAGAGCAATGCTCTCAGGTTCGAGACACTTGGGAATCTGCTTAGTATGCTCAGCACTATGACATCATATGATCTTCCTGACGATTTCATCAAGAGGGAAGAAAAATTTGTCAAGGAACTTACCATAGACAAGGAATTGTCGCTTGCAAGAAAATATATTGACCCGTCAAGAATGTATTATGTTGTTGTGGGAGATGCTAAAACACAACTTAATGATCTTGAGAAGGTTGGATTAGGGAAACCGATTCTGGTTAAATAATAATTAGTTTCTCTGTGTAACTCTGTGCCTCCTCTGTGATCTCTGTGTAAGTTCTTAACTATTTTTTAGTTACACAGAGTTCCACGGAGAAGACACAGAGGGCCACAGAGTTTTTTTATATGTAAAACTGACAACAGTTTTTATTAAGGATTATTTATTATAAATTTGCACCACAAAATTCTGCCAGCCTCCGCTAAAGCTACAGCTGATTAAGCCCGGATGGTGGAATGGTAGACACGCAGGACTTAAAATCCTGTGACCATTACGGTTGTGCGGGTTCAAGTCCCGCTCCGGGTACCCAGAGGCACAAGAGGTCAAAAATGACCTCTTGTTTTTTTTATACGACATCTATCTATATCTTTCTTAATCTTAACAATATTAACTCTGCACTGAATAAGATTATTATCTAAATTTATGAAAACAATGAATCATGAAGTGGGAATCTAAAACATCGGTAGCCTTTTTGGTGATAATGTCTGTTTTGTTTTTGATATTATCCTCTACTACAGAAGCACAAAATTCACTTCAATCAGTGCCTGGTAAAAGAATCAGAGAATGCTTCGATCGTAACTGGATGTTTCACAAAGGAGACATTGCGATAAAATATACCATTAAAGCCGGTAAATACGGAGGGTTGACAGACACCAATGTAAATGTTATAACCGATGAATCAACAGTAATTGACTACACCGACGTTAATAAGCCGACTGCATTTAAACCCGCTGACTGGCAGAAAGTTGACCTTCCTCATGACTGGTGTATTGAAGGAACTTTTTTAAATGACAATTCTCTTGGAAGCCAGCCGGCTGCAACGGGTTATCTGGCAATCGGCATAGGTTATTATAGAAAAGAATTTGAATTATCCGAAACGGATAAAGGTAAAAAAATATCCATTGAATTTGATGGTATTTTCAGAAACAGTACTGTTTGGGTGAATGGTCATCTTATGGGGAACCACCAGAGTGGCTATATTCCTTCATATTACGATCTGACTGACGTTTTACGTTATGGTAAGGAAGGAAATGTCATGCTTGTCAGGGTCGATGCCCGGACATTCGAAGGCTGGTGGTATGAAGGCTGCGGTATTTACAGGCATACTTGGCTTGTTAAAACTGATAGGCTTCATGTTGCCAGGTTTGGAACTTATATTACTACTCCTCTTGTTTCGGAGATAAAAGCTGACGTTGATATTAAAACCACACTTAAGAACGAATATAAGGAAGCCCGGAATTTTACTCTTATTTCGAAAATTACAGACAATAAAAATATTGTAATTGATACAAGATCCATTACTCAGTCTATAGCTCCTTTGAGCCAGATAGAAATAACTCAGATAGGTTTAATTCAGAGACCATTACTATGGTCGCCTGAAACACCAAACCTTTATAAAGTACTTACGGAAGTCAATGAAAAAGGGAATGTCGTCGATACATACGAAACTACTTTTGGTGTCAGGACAATTGAGATCAACCGGGATGGATTCTTTCTTAACGGGAAACTTTATCCTGTAAAAGGAACTGCCAATCATCAGGACTTTGCAGGACTTGGAGTAGCCCTTCCTGATAAGATAATTGAGTACAAATTAAAACTACTTAAAGAGATGGGTAGTAATGGATATCGTTGTGCACATAACCCACCGACTCAGGAATTACTTGACGCATGCGACCGGCTTGGCGTGCTAGCCGTGGATGAAAACCGTATATTATCTGGTACAGAAGATAATTTAAAGGATTTGGCGACTTTGATCTACCGGGACAGAAATCATCCATCTGTATTTATGTGGTGCATGGAGAACGAAGAACCGATTGAGGGTACGGAAATTGGCGCCAGATTAATGAGGACCATGGTTGGAACAACCCACACCATTGACCCTTCACGCCCTGTAACTGCAGCTATGAACCATGGCTGGAACGATGGTGGATATAGCGATGTCCTTGATGTTGTAGGTTATAATTATGGAGATAAAAGATCACAATATGTGAATGACCATGAAAAATACCCGCAACGAAAAATGTTTGTAACCGAATGCACAAGTTTTGTCTCGACACGTGGGGAATATGAAATAAATAAAGAAAAAGGGTACGTTTCAAATATTGGCCCATTTACTCCCGACTGGGGACCAGAACCCGGAAAGGACTGGGAACAGATAGTACTGTATCCTTATATGGGTGGTTCTTTTGTGTGGACAGGATTCGATTACAGGGGTGAGCCCACACCATATCTCTGGCCATGTGTTTCTTCTCATTTCGGCATAATGGATATTTGCGGTTTTCCCAAAGATGGCTATTTTGCCTACAAAGCTGCATGGACTGGTACTCCTCTTGTGCACATATTCCCACACTGGAACTGGCAAGGGAGAGACGGGAAACCCATTAAGGTTTATGCGTATACAAATTGTGAAGAGACAGAATTGTTCCTTAATGGTAATAGCATTGGGAAAAAGAAATCTATTCCTTTTACTAAACAGGAATGGGAACTTGTATATAAACCAGGAAAACTTGAAGCCCGGGGTTATAACAAGGGAAGAATAGTTGCTAAGGATGTAGTGGAAACAGCAACCTCACCTGCGCAGATAGACTTGAAGAGTGATTGTAATACCCTTAAAGCAGATGGTTGTGATGTGGCTGTTTTAAGAGTTACAATAAAGGATGCCAGGGGAAGGGTGGTACCTGTTGCAGACAATCATGTAAAATTCTCAATTGAAGGACCAGGTAGAATCATTGGTACAGGTAATGGAGATCCCAGCAGTCACGAACCTGATAAAGCCTCTCAACGAAAGGCATTCAATGGCTTTTGCCTGGTTCTGGTACAATCAGATCGGACCGCAGGTGAAATCATAGTAAAAGCTTCCTCTGAAACACTTGTTAGTGCTGATATAATTCTTAAAACCAAATAGTTTTTGATAATCAGATGTTTCCCTACACAAAAAATGCCATGAATATCGTCAGAAATATATTTATTTCTATCGCTTTTTGGCCTGCATTGCTGTTTTCACAAACAAGCTTTTATGTTTCCACCAAAGGCAATGAAGCTAACCCCGGAACGAAAACCAAACCTTTTGCTTCAATAAAAAAGGCTTTGATCGAGGCACGTAAAGTCCCCGGTGATGTGACCATTTATCTTTTCGGTGGAACCTATTATTTAGAGCAGCCAATCGTTTTTACATCAGAGGATTCAAGGAAAGAAAACGAAACCCTGATATTGACAAATATTGAAAATCAGAAAGTTACTGTTAGCGGAGGGGCACTTTTAAATTTAAAGTGGGAGCTGTACCAGAATGGGATATGGCGTGCCAGAGTTGAACAAGACCTGATCTTCGATGAGTTGTTTGTTAATAGTCAATTACAGCGGATGGCGCGTTATCCTAACTATGATCCTTCTGCCCGATTCCTTGGAGGAACAGCAGCTGACGCTGTCAGTAAGGAGCGCTCCGCAGGGTGGAAAGCTCCCGAAGGAGGATATGTTCATGCCCTGCACAGTTCAGAATGGGGGGACTTTCATTATATCATTACAGGAAAAAACGATTCTGGGGAACTTGTCCTTGAGGGTGGCTGGCAAAACAACCGCCGAATGGGGATGCACCCGAAATACCGGTTCGTGGAAAATATCTTCGAAGAGCTGGACACCGTAAATGAATGGTTTTACAACAAAACAACCAAATTTCTGTACTACTTTCCTCCCGTGGGTACAGATATCAAAAAGACCAAATTCGAAACACCGCAAATTGCTCATTTATTTGAATTTAATGGTACTGAAACAAATCCTGTCAGGAATATCATTATCACTGGTCTGACACTGACCCAAACGCTTCGGACCTTTATGCAAAATAAAGAACCTTTATTACGGAGTGACTGGACTATTTACCGGGGAGGCGCAGTAGCTTATAATGGGGCAGTCAATTGTATACTCAAAAACTGTGCTCTTGTGAACCTTGGGGGCAATGCCATCTTTTTTAACAAGTTCAACACCAATTGTGAGGTGTCGGGATGCCAGATTTCTGATATTGGAGCGAGTGCAATCTGTTTCGTTGGAGATCCAAAGGCAGTCCGCTCTCCTAGTTTTGAGTATACTAAATTTGTGCCTTTTGCTCAGATTGACACTATTCCCGGTCCGAAAACAAATAATTATCCTGCCGGATGTAAAGTGTTCGATAATCTGATGTTTAACCTGGGGCTGACTGAAAAGCAATCGGCCGGAGTGGAATTGTCAATGTGCCAGAACATACTGATAAGCCACAACACTATTTACGATGTGCCACGAGCTGGTATAAATATAAGTGAGGGAACCTGGGGTGGTCATATTATTGAGTATAACGATGTGTTTAATACTGTGAAGGAAACCGGCGATCACGGGTCATTTAACTCCTGGGGCAGGGATCGTTACTGGCACCCGGATAAAAGGATACTCGACTCAATTGTTGAAAACAATTTCAATTATACCATGCTCGATGTGGTCAAAACCATCATAATCCGCAATAACCGAATGCGTTGCGACCATGGCTGGGATATCGATCTGGATGACGGATCAAGTAACTATCTAATATACAATAACTTGTGTTTAAATGGAGGAATAAAGCTTCGCGAAGGAGTTAACCGGGTTGTTGAAAACAACATCATGATTAACAATACTTTTCATCCTCATGTATGGTTTGTAAACAGTAATGATGTTTTTCGTCATAATATCGTTTCAGCCGGATATTTGCCTATCAACATTAAAGTCTGGGGAAGAGAGATCGATTACAATGCTTTCCCAGATTCTGCTTCACTTAAAGAAGCATGGAGCAGGGGGACAGATAAACACTCGGTATGCGGTGATTTGCATTTTGTGGATCCTGCGATCGGTGATTTTCGCTTAAAAGATAGTGTCCCAGCCATTTCCGTAGGTTTTAAAAACTTTCCCATGGATAGTTTTGGTGTCGTATCACCTAAGTTGAAAGCCGTAGCTAAAAAAGTGCAAATACCTGCCGTTATTACCCTCGACAAATTGTGTGTAGATGAAATTATTGATTTTATTGGAGCGAAGATTAAGAACCTTACCACAGCCGGTGAGCGCTCAGCTACCGGAATGGATGATACAAGGGGCGTTTTGGTTTTAGACGTAGTTTCCGGATCACAAGCGTCTGAATCCTTACAGACTAATGATGTAATCCTATCATTAAATAACAAAAAAACTAATAATTTGCGCGATTTGCTGGAAGCACGAATGTCGATTATAGGTACTACTGCGGAAATTGTTGTTTTCCGTAATCAAAAGGAGGTAAAGAAATTGCTAGTATTAGAGGATAACTATTAAACCGTTGCGGACCATTGTACCCCACCACCTTTTGGAAATATGACAGCCTCCAATAAACAAGTTAAAATCAATGGCATCGATATCGTCCACATTAAAGATGGAAAAGTTAATGAACGCTGGGGGTAGAAATCCTCAACACAATCAATCCGTTACCAGGAAGGTCAACAGACAACTATTTTGAATCATCAAATTCAGGTTGCAACTATTGTCCGTTCGGGGTACCCAGAGGCACAAGAGGTCAAAATCGACCTCTTGTTTCCTTTTATGACATCCCGAAACCCTCACTAATTCAAAGGATGAGAGGTGTAGCGATTTTCAAGGAAAGAGTTGCAACTTTTAAATTCAGAAAATCGAGTTTTTGGCCAGAGTTGCAACTAGGGGCTTCTTTTTAGTCGTACCGACTGACTTCCTGTAAGATAACCAAATTAACAATGTCCTTTGATCTGCAAAACCCATTTCTTTATAAAAATCTGACTTATTTTATCAGGAAACCCGGAAGTCAATCAGAACCTTTCCCCGGAAATGATTGTTATATTAAATTGTAAAATTAAATGAGAATACTCCTTACAGGGTCAACCGGTTATATAGCACAAAGATTATTACCTGTCTTATTAGGCAGTGGCCATGATGTAATTTGTTGTGTTCGCGACCGTGCAAGGTTTGATTCAGAGAAATACAGGTCAACGCATTTATCAGTACTTGAAATTGATTTTTTGAAACCAGAGACTCTTCAGAGTATTCCTCTTGACATTGATGCGGCCTATTACCTTATTCACTCCATGTCAACTTCAACAGGCGATTTTGAAAAGATGGAGGAGATCTCAGCCATCAATTTTAAAGATTGCATTCAAAAAACCAAAGCCAGGCAGGTGATTTATCTGAGCGGAATTGTAAATGAGAAAATATTATCAAAGCACCTTACAAGCCGAAAGAATGTAGAAAGAATACTCGGTTCAGGATCTTACTCATTAACGACACTCAGGGCCGGAATCATTATTGGTTCCGGGAGTGCATCATTTGAAATAATCCGTGACCTGGTTGAGAAATTACCGGTAATGATTGCTCCGAGATGGCTTGAAACAAAATCACAACCTGTTGCAGTTCGTAATGTAATTGAATTCATTTCAACTGTGCTTCTCAACGAAACAACATTTAACAATAGCTATGATATAGGTGGTCCTGACATTCTGACCTACAAACAGATGCTGTTGAGATTTGCAAAGGTAAGGGGTCTTAAACGATGGATAGGGATTGTTCCGGTTATGACACCAAAGTTATCATCTTACTGGCTCTATTTTATTACATCAACTTCATACTCGCTTGCTCAAAACCTCGTCGACAGCATGAAAGTGGAGGTGGTATGCAAAGAGAACAACCTGAAAGAGATCCTTGGAATTAAGCCGGTAAGTTATGAGAATGCAATAAAGGAAGCATTCGAGAAGATTGAGCTTAATCAGGTACCATCAAGCTGGAAAGATGCACTTACGTCCAATACTTTGAATAATGGAATTTCACATTATGCTGAAGTTCCGGTTAATGGATGCTATTTTGACGATAGGAAACTTCACATAGTTGATAGTGAAAAGGTCCTTAATAAAATCTGGTCAATAGGTGGCAGTACGGGTTGGTATTATGCCGACTGGCTGTGGGGGATCCGTGGTTTTATTGATAAGCTCTTTGGTGGTGTTGGGTTAAGAAGGGGCAGAAAAAACCAGACTGAAATCTCACCTGGCGATGCATTGGATTTCTGGCGTGTTCTGATTGCCGACAAGAGAGAAAAAAGATTGCTGCTATTTGCTGAAATGAAGCTGCCGGGAGAGGCCTGGCTTGAATTCAGAATTGATAATCAGAATGTATTGTTTCAGACTGCAACTTTCAGGCCATTAGGATTATGGGGTAGGCTTTATTGGTATAGCGTTCTGCCTTTTCATGGGTTCATTTTCAGGGGAATGATACGAAATATTGCGGGTGGATGAACTGTTTTGTTAAAAATGCTTCTTAAGATCACTTACTGATCTGATTGGAAAAATATTATTATACTTTTCGATAACAGGTTCATTGGCCAGAGAACCGGACACAAGAATCTTTTGTGTCTTGAATGTTGAGCTTAAATTATTGAGGTACTCCTCAGGTTCTGAAATTGAAAGATCTGATAATACACCTGTGACAAGTATATCAGAATGCCACTTTTCGATCGCTTCAGTTAGTGCAGGAACTGGGGTCGTCTGACCCAGATAAAGCACCTCGTGCCCCAGCTTCCGAATCAGATATGAATAGAAAAGAAGCCCTAATTCATGCAACTCATTATCAGGCAGGAACATGATGACTCGCTTGCTCTTTGGATCATTTGCCGGTGGCAGGGAATCGATGGCTGAAATTAGTCTGGCACGGAAAATATTTGCTATAAAATGCTCTGCTCCCGTGCTTGCGGAACCCGTGTGCCACATTATCCCAACCCTTCTGAGAAATGGGAATACGACATTGGAAAATGTTTCCTCAAAACCGCTGTTTATGATTAACTTTAAGAGAATCTCATTGACAGCGTTACCATTAAAAGTGAGCATAGCAACAATCAACGAGTTTATATGTTTGTCGGAGCCGTTGGAATCCGTTGTTAGTAACTCTACCTTCTCTTCCAGTTCAGATTTGGAATACATGGCTATTTTTGAAATCCTGATACCACTATGATTGACGACGGAGATGTTTATTAATCGCCTAAGGTCATCATCATCATACCATCTCCTGTTTGTGTCAGTGCGTTTTGGTTTGATAATATTATATCGTCTCTCCCATACTCTTATTGTTGCAGCCAGTATCCCTGTAAGTTTTTCAAGCTCATATAAGGTGTAATGTCTCATCCTTAGAGTAATTCAGTTGATAAATATAGAAAAAAAGCCATCTGCATGTAACAGATAGCTTTAATTTGTTATGGTAATATTCAAAAATTAACTACTTAGGGAGTAGTACTCCGTTTATAACATGAACAACTCCATTGGTACCTTTCAAATCTGCGACGGTTACAAGAGCTGAGTTACCAGATTCATCAGTTAATCTAACTTTGCCCGTATCCAGTGAAGCAGTTAGCTTGCCACCGCTGACAGTTGTTAAGACTGCTTTACCATTACCATTTTTGATAGCATCCATTACTGCCGCCGCATCAAGATTTCCGCTTACTACATGATAAGTTAAAATTTTTGCTAATTGTGCTTTATTCTCTGGTTTTAGCAGATTTGCAACAGTCCCTTCAGGCAGCTTATCAAAAGCAGCATTTGTTGGAGCAAAGACAGTAAAGGGACCAGCACTTTTTAACGTCGCTACTAAATCGGCAGCTTTTACTGCAGCTACAAGAGTTGAATGATCTTTTGATCCGATAGCAATATCAACAACATCTTTACCCTGACCAAAAACAGTTATTGATAATACTAATGCAAAAAATAAAATACTTAATTTTTTCATAATTATATTTTTTAGTTTATAAATAATAAACACCAATAATTAAATATTGTTCTGTATTTATTATTTATTTTAGAACATTAAATATTTACAGATATTATTCAACCAGTATTTATACTGCTGTTTATTAGGTTATTGAAAAATTATTACATTCTTATACAAACATTTTATTTATTTTTTTGTTCTTATATTTAGTATTTTATATGTACAATAATTTATAGATAATTATTAGTTAAAAAATGAAAATGAAATTTTTTTATAAAAATGGAATATCTAAACTCAATAGGACCATCCAATAGCAAAGTGAACAGTTGTAGTTTAATTATAAATTTTAAAGAGGAAAAAGATGAAAATAATTTTAGTATTTATTATCGTTTCTATTTTATTATTCTTTTTATTTCAATCTTTTACAATTATGCCAGAAAAAAAAGCTGAAGAACAAAAACATTCACTCATTCGAAAGTACAAGGGTTTTGAGATCAGATTTTATCCTTCTGCCACAATTGCAGCAATTAATTCGAATGCAAAAACTTACAGAGATCTTTCTGGTCCCGGATTTCGAAAACTTGCAGGCTATATATTTGGCGGTAATGAGTCAAATACAAAAATTTCAATGACCTCACCTGTTCAAATGGATATCAATGATTCTGTTTCGACGATGAGCTTCGTAATGCCATCTGCATATACAATAGAAAACCTACCAAAACCTAATGACCCAAATGTCAATATAAAAAATACGGCAGATGAATTTGTTGCAGTAATAAGATTTGGTGGATTTGCCTCTGACGAAGATCTGAAATTCTATTCAGAAAAACTTCAGAATCTTCTGAAAGAAAATGGGATCACCTCTTTTGGGAATTACAGATTTCTGGGGTACAACCCTCCATTCCAGTTTATTGGCAGGAGAAATGAAATTATTGTTGCAGTTGAATGGAAAGAATAAAAAATGATGTCTTTATGTATATTATTGATTGTAAAATAAATATAAGGTTATGAAGAATAAAGTATTGCTTTCCACGATATGTTTTGTGTTGATATTGTCATTTAAAGTTTTATCACTGAATGCTCAGGCTTCATTAGATCTGGAAACTGGAGCTGTCGGAACTGGTTATAACAAAGTCCGTATTCCCGGAGACCAGGGGACTCTCTTTTCTTTGAAAGATGATTTAAAATCAAAAACAGAGGTTTTTTTCCGGCTAAGAGTCAGTTATACAATAAAATCCCGACATACTTTATCATTATTATATGCTCCACTTGAAACTGTCTCAAAGGGGAGATTACCATATGACATATTCTTTAAAGGAGTAACTTTTCCTGCAAATACTGACCTTTCGGGAACATATAAATTTAATTCGTACAGGTTAACATATCGTTACGAAATTGTGCTTAAACCGAAGTTTGAATTCGGGCTCGGTTTTACTGCAAAAATAAGGGATGCTAAGATATCACTGACTTCTGCAGGATTAGAAAGTGAGAAGGCAAATGTAGGCTTTGTACCAATAATCAATTTCAGGATGTTATGGAAGCTGGATGAAAAATTCGGCATCCTTTTAGAGGGCGATGCCCTTGCCGCACCCCAGGGCAGAGCAGAAGACGTTCTTATTGCAGCAACCTACAGGATTTCCGATCGTTTGGCATTAAAAGCCGGGTACCGTATACTGGAAGGTGGAGCTGATAATGATGTGGTTTACAATTTTGCCCTGTTCAATTATGCTTCGGTCGGCCTCTTCATATACCTCTGATTTAGTTTTTTTCAGGTATCGGTAAAAAAACAAGCTCCCTAATACCTTAAATTCAAACAGATGATGCAGAGAAAGGCGCACCAACTAAATCAAAATATTATGTTTATAATTAAAAATATCTGGCTAATTTTATTCGTTGCATGGGGTTTGCCTCTTACCTTGTACCGCAGCAAATTTCGTAAGATAGTTTACCAAACCGATAAATGGACGATAAACATCAAACCTTATTTTTTGAAAGAACTGAAAGCACTTTTTGGAAATATGTATCCTGATAATAAAAATTATCTGAAATTCAGGAATTTCTATCGATTTTATCTAGTCATTTACCTGCTCTTATTTACATCTTATTTAACCTTTAGTCAAAAGAATAATATGAACGATATCAAAATCGGAAGTAGTATTCCAACATTTACATTGCCTGATCAAAACGGAATTTTGTTCGACATTAATTCTGTCCTTTGTAAAAAGAACCTTGTGATTTATTTTTATCCAAAAGATGATAGCCCGGGCTGCACCAAAGAGGCATGTTCGTTTCGCGATCAGTATGAGGTTTTTAAGGAAACCGATGCAATTATTATTGGAATTAGTGGCCAATCTGTCAAAAGCCATAAAGAATTTGCCGAAAAATACAGGCTTAGTTTTACATTGCTGAGCGATGAAGGAAATAAAGTACGTAAGCAATTTGGAGTCCCCGCCGATATGTTAGGTTTATTGCCGGGCCGTGTAACTTTTATAGCCGATAAAAAGGGTAAAGTGATTTATATCTTCAACTCTCAAACACAAGCCACCAAGCATGTGGATGAAGCATTAAGGATTTTGAAGGAACTTCAATAAAAAATATTTATGAAAGAAATCCAGGTTGGAGATACGATTCCCGCTTTTACCCTTAAGGATCAAAATGGCAATGATTTTGATATTTCCTCGTTGCTGGGCAGGAAAAAACTGGTTATATTTTTCTATCCACAGGATGGAAGCCTTAACTGCACAAGAGAAGCCTGCTATTTCCGTGATCTCACTGAAGTATTTGATGAGGTAGACGCATTAATTATAGGCATAAGTAGTCAATCGGTAGAAAGTCACAAAGAATTTGCAGAAAAAAACAGACTTAAATACACCTTGCTAAGTGATACCAGGAATATTGTAAGAAAATTACTCGGCGTTCCCGGCAAGGTTTTTGGGCTAATTCCAGGACGCGTGACTTATGTCATAGACCGGTCAGGCAAAGTAGTTTATATCTTCGATTCACAGACAGAGACTCAGCGTCATGCAGACGAAGCTCTTAAAATCTGCCTATTGCTAAAAAGAACTGATGTTAGTCTGACAAACCAGAAATCCTGACTTACGTGATTAAACAAAAACAGAATGAATGACATCATTCTTATAACAATAGCAGTTTAATCTTGTTATTTTAAATGCAGATATAGGCAAAACTGGTAACAATTATGGTATTGTTATATGCCAGCTAATATAATTGGAATCGATAAACTAGTTTGACAAATACTCAAAATGAATATAAAAAGTACAATTATTAGTTACCTCCTTACTCTCATCGTTTTTTTGATTGTAGATATGTTTTGGCTTGGCATTATCGCCAAAAACTTATATCAAAAGTACCTGGGTGGTTTTTTAACCGATAGGGTTAACTGGACCGCAGCCTTGATCTTCTATCTCATTTACGTTGCAGGGATTTCAATTTTTGCTATTTATCCGGCAGTGAGCAAAGGTTCTGCTTTTAATGCAATTTTGATGGGTGCTTTATTTGGTTTATTTACATACGCCACCTACGATTTAACAAATTTAGCCACTTTGAAAGGATGGCCATTGAATATAGTATTTATTGATATTTTGTGGGGTGCGTTCCTCTCTGCAATAGTTAGTTTTTCTGGTTTTCACATAGTTAAATGGCTCAATTAATAGTAAAAATGTATAAAGGTGAAACCCCTTTTATCAACGGGAAGTTTCTTTACTATGCCTTTATTGCTGGAGGAAATCAAATACTGCAAAATCAAACAGAATTAAACAGGATAAATATTTTCCCGGTAAATGATAAAGACACGGGTACAAACCTGGCTTCCACAATTCGTTCTGTTATCGACAATATCAAACCTCATAAATCTTACAAGACAACTGTAAATAATATAGCAGATGCAGCATTACTAGGAGCCAGAGGTAATTCGGGTGTTATATTCGCTCAGTTTTTGCACGGCTTAAGTCGTGAAACATTAAGTAAACCAATTATTACCCTTCCTGAATTTGCAGAAAGTTTAAAAAAATCAATCCCATACATGTACGAAGCAGTTGCCAACCCTGTTGAAGGGACAATGTTAACGGTTATTAAAGAGTGGGCCGACTTTATTTACAGTAAAAAAGAAGCCACTCCTGATTTTGAAAATGTAATAATTGATTCTTTTGCAATTTTGGAAAAATCATTGGCAGAGACTACTTTGAAGTTGAAAGCTCTAAACAAATCGGGTTTGGTTGATGCCGGAGCTAAAGGGTTTGTTTTATTTATTAAAGGCATAATCGATTTTGTAAAAAACAGAAATATCCGTAACCTTGAAGTTGACTCGCAGGAAAGCATATCGCTAATTCATTCAGAGCCATTAATCGGCGAAGAAATTATTCATCGTTATTGCACAGAAGCGATTATAAAGAATCTTATCATCAGCAACACAGAACTTCAGAAAATTTTAAGCAAAAGTGGAAATTCGGTCATTATTACCGGATCGGAAAGCATCTGTCGCATACATGTTCATACTAATAATCCGGCAGAACTTTTTTATCAGCTTAAAGATATGGGAACCATATCTTTTCAAAAAGTGGATGATATGATCAGGCAACAGGAACTAGTTTTTAAAAGAAAATGGAATATTGCACTTGTTACTGATTCTACGTGTGATTTATCGCAGGAGTTGATTGATTTTTATCAAATTAATGTTGTTCCTATTAATTTAAATTTTTGCGATAATCATTATTTGGATAAAGTGACCATCCAGCCCGATCAGTTTTATGATTTGCTTAAAACACAAGCTGAATTCCCAAAGACATCTCAAATAAACGAACAGACTTTTACCAACTTATACTCACATTTGGCTTCGCATTACAGTGCCATAATTGCGGTACACCTTACCAGTCAGTTTAGCGGTACTTTTGCAAATAGCCTTAAAGCAGGCGAACGCATTTCAAAAGAGTTTAACAAACCCGTTTATGTAATTGACTCAAAAAATTTATCCGGGGCACTGGGATTACTTGTACTAAAAGCTGCTCAAAACATTGAAGCCAATGAGTCTGTGGAATCAATAGTCAGATCCCTTGAAAATGATGTGATTCAAACAAAAATATTTGTCAGTGTCAGAGATTTAAAATATATGATTAAGGGAGGTCGAGTTTCCAAACCCAAAGGATTAATAGCTCGTGCACTTGGTTTAAATCCGGTTATTTCCATGGATGAAAATGGTAAATCATTCCTTTTTGGCAAAACCTTTAGTCAAGAAACAAGTTTGAATAAAATTTACACTCATATTTTGAAAATTGGCTGTGGAAAGATAGTTTGGAACTATATAATCCTTCACGCACATAATCCTGAGGGTTCTCAAAAAGCAGAAGAAAAAATGAGGAATATTACCGGGAAAAATGCTGTTTCTGTTGTCGATATTTCTCCTGTAATTGGTATGCATGCCGGAAATGGGGCCATAGCCATTTCCCTGTTATTTCAAACTGATTCTTCCTGAAATGAATTACTGAACCAATTGTTTGGTTTATTGGGCCGTATCTCCGACACTTGGCTCATTAAAGATAAACTAGCTAAAATATTTGATTACCGCACAAAAGCACTTGAAAATATATTCCCATCATGAGGATATGGTCAATACATCCCAAATATCTAGATACTAAAGGTTTGGTTTCACTTTGGCGGGAAACCCTGCTGGCGAAAAATGTAATGGAGGAAAAAACCATAGGGTATAAAAACCATTCGCAATTAATACGTTTTAAAAATTCAGACAATCCACTCCATGGTATTAATCAATACCTGGCAGCAGTTTACCAGGAATCGTAAACACGCGGATATCATTTTAATAAAGATAAATTCAATGTCTATCACGGACCGGTAACATTAACTTTGACCCGAAAGCAAATAAAATATGAGATGCAATATCTGTTAAAGAAATTGAAAACTAGAGATATGGAGAGATATAATATATTATTAAAAGAAACTTACATTGAGCCCCATCCTCTTTTTAAAGTAATTGATGGCGAAATAGAAGAATTGGAAATAGTCTAAGAAGGCCATTGGTATCGATATAGTTCAGGTTTTAAAGTTTAAAGTCACTTACTTGGTTGCAACTTTTATCCGTTCGGGGTACCAAAAAGAGTGAGAGCGAGTAGCTTAAAAAAAACTCTCACTTTTTTTTCTCAATCCTTACTCTCACACTCATACTTATTTAGTAATCAGAGCAAGCACCTTTTACTTTTAATTTATCGACCGGAATTCATTAGGTGTATGACCGGTTTCATTTTTGAACATACGACTGAAATGCCCCGGGTGTTTAAATCCTAAATCGTATGAAATTTCTCCGATTGATTTACTCTTATCGAACATTTTCTCTTTGGCAATATCCATTAATTTTAACTGAATTTGTTCCTGAGCTGATTTCCCTGTCTCTTTTTTAATCAGATCACCAAGATAATTTGCAGATAAAAAAAGTTTCGCAGCACAATATTTTACAGAAGGTAATCCAAGGGTATGAGGTTTATCTGATTGAAAATAGTCATCCAGTATTGCCTCAAATCTGACCAGAACATCTTTATGAATATTATCGCGGGTAATAAACTGCCTGTCATAAAAACGAACACAATAATTAAGAAATAGCTCTATGTTGCTTACAATCAGAGTCTTACTATGCTTATCAATGGCATGTTCCAGTTCATACAAAATTTTATTAAAGCTCTCCACTATAATTTGCCTTTCACGTTCAGAAAGATGTAGTGCTTCATTAACATCGTATGAGAAAAAGTTATAATCCCTGATGTTCTTGCCAAGAGAAGTTCCATGGATAAGGTCAGGATGAAATGCAAGCGCCCAGCCTTTCGGCTGAATTGTTCTCATCTTTTCTTCAGTTCCCCATACCTGTCCGGGAGAAATAAAGACAAGGGTTCCTTCCTGGTAATCATAATTATTCCGGCCATAACTTATCTCACCGCATTTAATATCTTTTAAAAAGATTATATATAGTCCGGAATAAAATCGGGCTGCCGGTACCGGTTTGGATTTAGATTGATCCAAAATACTTACCAGCGGGTGCAGCGTTTCCTGACCTCTTAGGTTATTGAACTGGGAAACGCTTTCCTGTTTTATGATCTCATCCATAGCTTTCAATTTTTTCTCCTGCAAAGTTACTGCTCTTTACATACAAATTCCAGATTCAAAATCACTTTCCGTAATAATGGTAAAAGAAACAGTAATTCATATAATTGCTCCCCTGGTAATTAAGGCCAATTTTGTATCGTAATAATTTATTTTAAAAAAATCAGGCTATGCAAAAACGTAAATTAGGAAATACCGGGCTTGAAGTGTCAGCCCTGGGACTTGGCTGTATGGGAATGAACCACTCCTATGCACCTTTCCCTGAAAAAAAAGATATGATCTCCATGATTCGTAAGGCAGTCGAAAAAGGAGTTAATTTTTTCGATACTGCTGAAATATATGGACCTTTCATTAACGAGGAACTGGTAGGAGAAGCTCTCCAACCACTTCGCAAAGAAGTCGTAATAGCTACTAAATTTGGTTTCGGATATGCATCAGAAGACGGGATTAAATACAGCAGCACTGGAGTTGACAGCAGTTCCGGAAATATTAAAAGATCTGTTGAGGGTTCACTGAAAAGGCTACGAACCGAAGTGATAGATCTTTATTATCAGCACCGGGTCGATCCCAATGTGCCAATTGAAGTGGTAGCAGGAACTGTGAAAGATTTAATTAAAGAGGGAAAAGTGAAACATTTCGGATTATCCGAAGCCGGAGTTCAGACCATACGCCGTGCACATGCGGTTCAGCAGGTGACCGCTCTTCAAAGTGAATACTCAATGTGGTACAGAAAGCCGGAAACGGAAGTGATACCTACACTTGAGGAACTCGGTATCGGCTTTGTTCCATTCAGCCCTCTTGGGAAAGGATTTCTTACAGGTAAGCTTAGTGAAAACAAAACATTCGAAAGTTCAGACATTCGTAATATTATTCCACGGTTTACACAGGAATCAATGAAAGCAAATCTGGGTTTAGTTGATTTACTTTCAGTGATTGCCCGACAGATGAACACAACTCCCGCTCAGATAGCTCTTGCTTGGCTTCTTGCCAGAAAACCATGGATAGTTCCTATTCCGGGAACGACAAAGCTGAACCGTCTCGAAGAAAACATAGGTGCCGCAAATATTTCATTAACTTCTGAAGATTTAAAAAATATCAATTCAGCACTGGACAAAATAAAAGTGATTGGCGACCGCTACCCTGAAGCGTTGGAAAAAACCACAGGTCTTTAATTATTACAAACGAATTGAACAATAAAATTCCGAATGTTACCTTCAGAATTTATACTAAATAATTGATTGAATGAAATATCAAGGAGTCCATTTAATCAGAAAAGCGCTATCGCTCGTGCTATTTATCGTGTTTAGTTACACAGTATTTTCACAGGAAAGTGACAGCACAAAACGTGTCAGTCATTTTGGTGGTACAGTTACTATTACCAATAAAGGAATATCCACAATACCTAATCTTACGCTTGGTAAACCGGCCGCACTATTCACCATGTCTGCAGGCAGAAAAATCAGTTTTGAGCCGGAATTTCGTTTTTCGCTGGAAGGAAAACCCTGGTCATTTATTTTCTGGTGGCGATATCAACTGTATAAGTCCGACAAATTCATCACGAGAGTAGGAATAAATCCTTCGGTTTATTTTAAGACAACAACCATTACAACTGATGAAGTTCCGACGGAAAAGATAATTGCCCAACGATCCCTTACAGGAGATTTATCGCCAACTTTTTTACTTGGCAAGAATATAAGTATTGGACTGTATTACATGTACATACATGGATTTGAAGAAGATGCTGTAAGGAATACACATTTTCTGGCTATCAGACCCTATTTTTCCAATATTAAGCTCACAAAACAGTTTTTTATGAGATTTTACCCCCAGGCTTATTATTTACGGACAGATGCAAACAATGGATTTTATGTCTCTTCAACATTGATTCTGGCTAAAAGAAATTTCCCTCTTTCGCTTTCCTCAATGATTACAACACCCATTCAGACAAATATTCCGGCTGGCAGCAGCACTATCTGGAATGTCAGTCTGGTATATACTTTTAACAAAGATTATGTTGAAAAATAGTTACAGTTCCAATTAAACGCATCGCATATCATTTGCAATTTTTGTCCAATTAAGGCAATTTGCACTAATCGCGGTTGGTCATTCCCCAAAAGTATTGAGTTGATTTTACTTACATTAATCAAAAGACAAATTATGAATACTGAAAATTCAGGTAATTTTATCAATCCAAGACAGCAAATAATGCTGCCAGATCCTTTGTTCGACAAAATTGAACTGGCATTTCATGCCTTTGAGAACAGAAAAACAATTAAGACGATAAGTGATAAAAAACTGCCATTACAAATTATTTCTAATCTTCTTTGGGCTGCTTGCGGTGTTAATCGTAAGAAAAGTATCTCTGAAGTTACGGGAAGAACTGCAGCATCTGCAAGTAATTCCCAGGAAATTGACATTTATACTGTTTTGGAAGAAGGGATTTATAAGTACGATCCGTTTGAAAATTCACTTATATTCATTATTGCTGGTGATTTCAGGTCTTTAGCAATCGGTCAGGCGCAGGCTGACTTTGATCCTGGCGTTAAGGCACCTGTACGCCTTATTTACGTGGTTGATATTGCGAAGCTTATGAATACTAAAGGTTTCAAAGAACCCGGACTGAATGACCCTGAAGTTCAGAAGTCATATTATTATGTTGATACCGGAATTATTGCTGGTAATGTTTATCTTTTTGCTGCTTCTCAAGGTCTGGCAGCATGGTTTCATAACTGTAATAAACAAGCTCTTACAGAAAAATTAAACTTGTGCCGCGATCAAAGGGTCCTATTTGGACAAACGGTTGGATTTATTGTATGAAAAACTTGTGGAAAATAATTCATCTGGTTGCAACTTTTGTCCGTTCGGGTTACTAAAAAAGAGCACGTGTGATCGCTCTCGCTCTCACACGTGCTCTTTTCTTTTTCAAAAGTGAAATCCTGAGAAAAACAGCGACGGCAAAATTATTGACATAATGTATTAAAAAGTTAAATTTGTTTAATCACTTTTTACTGTGAGAAAACTGATCCTTAGAGATCATCTCAGCTATGGTTAAATTGATCCTGCCAGAGGTGGTCAATACATCTGACTTTTATAAATTGTCAAACCGAAGAAAATGAAAAATAAAGGATTAAAAGGATATCAGTATCCTCGTTATTGGCATAAAGCATTCATAATATGGTTTTTGGGAATTTTAGTGATATTAATTCCTTCCGGCTGTGTAAAACAGAATAAACAACCTGAACAAACCAAACCCCGGACGATTGTTACCTGTGATCCCGAACTGGACGACAACAATTCAATGATACGTTTTATCCTTCATGCCTCAGATTTCCAGATTGATGGATTGGTATACACAAGCAGCCGTTTCCACTGGAGAGGCAATGGAAAAGGAACCACTCAGTTTATTAAAGGAAGTGAATATGCCCAGCTTGGACTGGGGCCACAAACCTCGTGGAGATTTTCGAAGGACGAACGCTTCATCAATGATATTCTGGATGCATATAAGAAATGTTATGCCAACCTAAAGGTCCACGATCCGGAATATCCTGATCCTGAGTATCTGAAGTCAGTAACTGTTTACGGAAACTGTGATTTTGAAGGTGATTATTCTGAAAATACTGACGGTTCCAATCTCATCAAAAAAAATATTCTGAATGATGTGTCCGGTCCCCTCTTTCTCCAGGCCTGGGGTGGATCATCCACTATTGCGGCAGCACTCCGGTCTATTGAAGATGACTATAAAAACACTCCCCAATGGCAGGCTGTATACAAAAGAGTATGCGAAAAGATTGTCCTTTGTCTTTCGGGTGACCAGGACAATACATACAACAGTTATATTGCAGTCAACTGGCCGGACGTTTATGTACAGAATGTTCGTGGAAGCATGGACTGGATTGTAAACAACTCCTTCCGTTACCTCACTTCACCGAAATGGACAGCTGAAAATTTACGAATAGGACCTATCGGTTCATTAGTCAGATGCTGGGGCGACGGAAAACAAATGGTCCCGGGCGATGTAATGGATGTTATTGGGCCCTACAAGGGCGAATCTGTTCCGAAGCTTGCAAAAATGGGGTACATCATGTGGAGAAATCCTGAGCCAATCGGAACTCTTTATGGCGACGGTGACAGTGAATGTTATTATAACCTCATCGGCAACGGACTCCGTGCATGGCAGGATCCTGCATGGAATGGATGGGCCGGCAGATGGGACCCAAAGTCGGGTACTCCGAGATCGGGACATCCTGCATATATGTCAACCGATATTATGGCAATGCATAACAGAGTGGTAGAGGCTGCCAAGAATGGTAAAACTTTCGATTTAGCCTCCATGTTTGGTTTCGGAGGAGCCAATAGTGCAAAAGACGACAATACATTCCCTGACATGTATCCGGAAAGAAATCTTTCGGAAGCAGCAAGGATGAAATGGTCGGTAACCCGGGAATATAAAAACGCAAACCACTATCCGGTTCTGACAGGGCCTCTAAACCTTAGTGCAAAGGCCGGCAATATAATTAAAATCAATGCCAAAGCTTCTGACCCTGATGGTGACAAACTTGATATTAAATGGTGGTATTTCCCTGTTGGGTCTTACGAAGGCGCCGCTCTTAGTGTAGATAGTCCTGCTACCGCCCTGACTTCATTCAAAGTTCCTGAAGACGCCAAATCAGGTGAAACAATCCATTTTGTTCTTCAGGTTATTGACCATGGTACACCTGCCCTTACAAAGTATCTGAGAACTATAATTACGGTCTTATAACAAAATAATTATACAGATTTCAGGGAGAGGGTTGCAGCTTTTGTCCGTTCCGGATACCCAGAGGCACAAGAGGTCACAATAGACCTTTTGATTTATTTATTACAGACAGAAAGAACCTTCGTCTAGAGAACATTTCTCCCTCTGATGATCCTTAAGAGTATAGCGATAATTGCAATTACAAGAAGAATATGTATGAGAGATCCCGCACTATATCCTGTAGTATTTTTTTATCTCCAAGATATGTGTCATACTTTAAATAAAGATTCATAATTTTCTATGTTAGTATGATCCTGATCCAAATTGAATTAACAATATAAAATAATTAAAGTTCAAGCGTATAAACAGAATGCAGTTTATCGACTCTTGTAATGCTTAATCCCTGACAACTTCCACATGAATACCGTAAATCCTTCATTTGATTCGAGATCGAAACTGACTAGCTGGATAGTCCTGTTTTTACAGCATTTAGTAAAGGATCTGACAATATTACCTTATCTTTCTGCACAGCTATCCATGGACATGTTCTGAATAAAAACATCTATAATAAGATCAATATGAACAGATGAAAATCAGCGCTATTATTGAAAAATATTTCTGGCTATTCCTTATTGCAGGAATTGTATTAGGATCATGGAATCCATTGCAATTCAGAACAGTACCTGCCTTCTTGCCAAAAACATTGCTCGGGATGATGTTGTTTCTGGTATTCCTGAAAATTGATTCACTGCAGATTTTAGAAAACATAAGGAATTATAAACTTATGATCTATATATCGCTGGTCTATATGATCATAATTCCTGTTTTTTTCTTTTTCTCAATTAGTATTTTTAATCCTGAGCTTGCAATTGGTATACTTCTTCTTACAGCTATGCCCGCCGGGGTATCGACACCAGCTCTAACAGATCTTGTAAAAGGGAATGTTCCGCTTTCCATGAGTCTGACAATCATCAGCCAGATGATTTCTCCTTTTACGGTTCCGTTACTGTTCTGGTTGATTAGTCTCCATGGATATTCAGTTGATAAATTATTGATGTTAAAAGATATGGCAATTATCGTCTTCCTGCCTATGGCGGGCTCACAACTGATAAAAAAGTATTTTCCACTTACAATCAAAAAAACTCAGCATCTTTTTACATCCTTAAATGTGCTTCTCCTCTTTGCATTTGTTTATCTGGCAATTTCCTCCCAAAGGAAATATATCCTGGAAAATCCTGTCGGGATGGTTTGGAAGATTGCTGTATTATATCTGGTATTCATATTGCTCCATATAATCGGATATATGATTTGTTTTAAACAAAAGAAAGAAAACAGAATTGCGGTGGCTATTGGGGCAGCCTACATGAATAATGGAATGGCAATAGTTCTGGCAACCTCCTATTTTAAACCGGAAGTGCTTGTACTAATGGTACTTTCTGAGCTTCCGTGGAATACACTTCTTGCTCCGTTTAAGAAAGTTTTAAGTCGGATGAAATGAATTCAATATTATTCTGAAGGAAAACCAACGCCGGTAATATCTTCGCACAAAACAAGAAATTTTTCCTGCAAAACAGGATCGCCGGCATCCGGCTTAAAATATTTCTCATGCATATGGTAAAAATAACAGCCGCTTACATTTGCCTCCTTATCATTGCTCACAGCAAGCCAGGCCTGGGTCTCTGCACCCTTCTCAAGTTCATCCGGGGCACTTTTACCACCCATCTTTGTCGGTACCCAACCCGGGTTGACAGAGTTGGAATATACATCCTTCCATTTGCGGGCAACAGCCATAGACAAGATTAAATCATGAAGTTTGGAGTCAGAGTAATCATAACGGCTTGTGTCACGCGAGAAATCCCTCAACCCGGGATCACTCTGCATATGCATTCCTGAGCTGAGGTAAATCAGTCGTTCCGGTCTTTGTATTAAACATGTAAGAAGATACGGAGCCAAAGTGTTTACAGTAAAAATCAGCTTGTTTGGTACCTGATAGACACCGGCATTATGAATTATTGCATTGAAGTGCCCCATTGCATTAACTTCACCGGCCAACTTTTTGATCTCTTCAATACTAGACAGATCCCCAATCAGAACTTTCTCTGCTTCCGGCAATTTTCCCAGTGCAACTCTTCCGCGTTCAGCATTCCGTGCATGAAGAACTACCTCGTGACCCTGATTGATCAGCAACTTTGCAGCCATGCTTCCGAGTCCATCGGATGATCCGGTGATGAATATCCTTGCCATTTTGAAGAAACAATTTCTGAAAAAGAATGTTTCAAGACTGATGAGCAAATTATATTGAGCGTTTTTCCTCTTGTGTTATGATTTAATCCTTACCGCCTAAATATCCTAATGATGTCCACAGCTCGCGTTCAGTCTTATTACGATCGTATATAACTTCACATTCTGTATCAATCCTGTATGTTGGTCTTTTGACCATATCATAAGCCGGCCATTCTGGTTGATCATTTAACCGCGGTTTTCCTGTATATGCAAAACTGGCCCAAAGCCCGGCAAAATTCGTCGAAACTTTAAACCTCTCAGGTTTTTCACCGGCCAGATACTGACCTGGCATTTCAGGTCTCACATTATTAAACTTAAAACCAATATCCATGGCATGTGCAGTTCCCATCGGGAAATCAGTATTAGGTACCTTCAGTCCGGACTTAAATCCGAAATTATACAAATAGACGGGCGCCGCGTTTTGTTTTACTTTCTTCTCAGCTATCTCAATTGAACCCAATCCCATAAATGTCACCGACATGATCTCAATGAATAATTCCGATGGGGTTGCGTCCGGTCTGGATGAACGGTAAGTACTTATGATCTTTTCTGTATTCACGCCGAACTGCTGTTCCAGTTTTTTTTGTAGAGCGCTGAAATCCTGAAGCTGGCAGCCACTTACATCACCTGAAGCAGTTGCAAAAAATGTATACTCATCTTCATTCCACCCTATT
>Ga0302271_10000857_pt1 | contig 30009 bp, 18 predicted proteins | sample III_Bog_N1_1_FD_198767 | JGI IMG/M metagenome (GOLD analysis project Ga0302271, IMG submission 198767) | Peat permafrost microbial communities from Stordalen Mire near Abisko, Sweden - III_Bog_N1_1 | ecosystem: Environmental > Terrestrial > Soil > Wetlands > Peat | place: Sweden: Abisko... | reverse complement strand
TATTTTTAATATCTTGAATACTCATGTTTCTTCTTTGCAAACTAAACAATCTAATACATTTATCAATTCTTAAAATGGGGATGTCTCTTCTACTCAAAAGACGTCAATCCTTCAATGCAGTCTTCCTTGCCAAGATTCTTTGACATGACTTCGCTAGTAAAGTCATAAGCGTTCGAGAGATTACCAATAGCTTTTTGTTGATAGAATGCCTTTTTCCCCAGCCCCAAAGCTTCCCCACTGAATGAGGCAATCTTTTCTGCTAAAGTTAATGTTTCTTTTTCAAGATCTTCATCTTTTTCGACATATTTGTTTATCATTCCGAATCTGTAGGCTTCCTCTGCTGAGATTGAATCACCTTTGAACAAACAAAATCAAAATAAATATTAGTTTAACTACTAAAATAATTGGTTGGATTAGCAAAAAACAATAATGATTTTCCAATAATTCTTATCACGTTTCTTGTTTCTTTTTTTCCTTACCAGTGACAAGCATTTCAAAGCCTTTCTTATGGTTTCCGATAGCTCTAATAAGTGCAACACCAGGAGTATGACAAAACAATCCAAGTTTGATTCCAGGTGTGCTGAATGAAGCACTTTTCGAGGCCACTACAAGATCACAAGTCAGAGCAAGTTGTAACCCCGCAGCTGTCGCAAAGTTATTCACTTACGCAATGACTATTTATGGCACTTCTGACTAAAGCATTGCCATAAGTTATCCAGAACTCTAAAACAGCTCAGTCTGCAGTTAGCAAGCATTCTTGTCTTGAAGTTATTTGATCTATTTCAGGTCATGTCCAGCACTGAAGACACTTCCTTCCGCTTTAAGTATCACAACCTTCGTGAAGAGAGGAGAATCTGGCTTTTATGCGGCAATACTTTTGAATTACGTTTTAAGATCTAGAACTAATTGCTAGTTAAGGGAATTGCGTTTCTTAGGATTTGTTAGAGTCAACACACCAATTTATTTTGAACCCAGCACTTCATACTTAAAGTCAGTGCTTGTAGCTTGAATATTGCTAAAGAATCTACGACCTAAAGCGATTGTTCTGCTTATCATTTTTTATTTCAACTTTTTTTGCTTAAACTTTTTATTTATTAATTTGCTTACTTTTTTTCTCAAATTGATTTGATGACTAATTTTAAATTAACTCAATTGATTCTCTGACCTCACAGACTTCACAAATCAAATTATTCTGGAAAAAAAATTTATTCTCAAGAAATGAATGAAGAATACTAGAAGAAATGCGTAAATAACACAAATTGAATGATTTGATTTCCTTTTAATTTTCTTTATTTTCATTGAACTATCCCTTTTTGACTTCCAAAGTCTTTTGCACTCATCTTCACTAGAACAATATTCAACTTTAAAATGAATTCCTTTCTTGTTATTCTTCCAATTATGAATACAACTATTCAATCTATTTTTGCCTTGTAACTCAACCAACACACACACACACTCTCACACAATACTTTCCCAAGCCATTCACAAAACCAAAAATTTCAATGGAATGACTCCCTAAAGATAAGTTTTTGACGAATCTTATGAAATTGTAAATAATTTCCAACTCGTAATTAGAATTCCAGTCTGCAAATCAGCTTCAGGCTTGAGCGTTAAAACAATCTTATCAGTTTCTTCGTTCTTTTTAAATAACTCCTGTCCTTGCTGTTATTTCTCAAAATGCTGCCCATGAGCTTCTTCAATGTAAACTAACTTATTCGGCCATTTACCTTCTTTCATCTTGATCTCAACACTTTCGCTTGTTGTTTTTCCTTACTCCAACTTTATCTCACCACTCTCTGCTTTCTTGTGAATCACCTCAAACGAGCAAACTTCTTCTGCCTCAAAATCAGGTGTTGAACCTTGATTCCCACTTGCTGGAGCATTAAACATCTACTTAAATCTCTATTTCTTATCAATTGGTTATCTCTTTTCTGGTATCTTCCCAGCATCTTCTGTTAATCCAAATAAACAAAACAAAATGACATTTTAACTTATTCATAAGTTTTTCTTACTGATCTGCTGATCATTTCCATGATCTTCTTTTGGTTTTTCAGGAATAGCTGCATTTTCCTATTGCTTCTCAATCTACGAACTCTATTTTCCTTCTTAAATAACTTGCAATGGCTCTAAAGGTTTATGCTCTTAGCTTGTTTTGATTGTATTATTATTATCCTCAGCTCGCTTAGTTTTAGATTCGTCATTTTGATTTTAGAATCGCTTGTAGATTGCTTTCAGTTCAGGATAAAGCTAACAAAGTCTCTTTTCTATCAGATATTCAATAGCATCGATTTCTTTAGACTTCGGTAGCTTGCCAGTCCCATCACATATAGCACATTTTCCTTCGATTTATTGCTGTAAAAGATCCTCTCCTCCTCCACAATTGTAGCATGTAAATGGAGTATATTTTTCTTTATCGTATTCTGGGCTTACAGGTCTGGCTTAAAGTTGCAGCGGAGTCTACTGAGGTGGCATTAATTAGTTGAGTTACTAGTGCTGTTGTTGCTAAAGTAGTTGCTGCTGTTATTGTTGTTGTTGCTGCAACAATTGTTATTGTTAGATCTGTGGATCCTAGAAAATAAGAACAATATTAGCAAAAAAATTCACTCATTTATGTGGAAATCTAAACAATCTAAAATATATTTAAACTACAGTAACTCTAGGAGGTCTTAGATGATACAGTAACTAAGTACTTTTACTTAGATCTCTACTGTCAGGTAGCACTCCAGGAGGTCCTTCTACAACTTTAATAACTACAAAGTACTCATTTGCGATTTCTTCTATTTGATTATGCGCCGCTTGATAACTGATGCATCTCTGAAGATTGCTATTATCAACAATCGTCACATAATCATCATCTTTCTTTCTAGACCAACTTAGAATTGGCTCGTTTCTCAAGGGAAGCTTCTGACGTATAAGCTCTTTTAGTTTCTTCACATCTTATGTTTACTCGTATATCTCGTAGGTGTCTTCCTCGAACTTTAGCTGGAAGACTACTTTCTTATTTTCAATCATGCCAAGCGATTTATTATGTGTGCACTTGATTATTTTTTGTTCTATTATTTTCTATGAATTAGTAAAAAATTATCAATCCCAAACGAAGAAATAAATATTTCTCTCTCTTCCACCTCTTATTATCTTATTAGAGATTTTTCTGAGCTTTTTTTCTATGGTTAATTAGTGTTTAAAAATCATCAAATATCAATGACAAATAGGCATTTTTGATTGAAAAAAAATAAATTGATTTGAGAAATAGTCAACAAATCGAAAATAGGTAATAAGATTTACAATTAAGACAACAAAAAAGGATAATAGATCCCTCTTTGTTCATCAATTCATCTGCAATCCTGTGAGCTACTGAGTGACTCTGCTGAAAGCTTCTGAAGAAAATTTTTTGCGAATTGCATTGAACGGAAGTTAAGGATTTTTGAAAAGTTTTATCATTTTTAAGACACTCGCAGTAACAAACTTGAACTCGCTTGAAGAATGCAGATGCTAAGCAATTTAAAGAGAAACTACTTTCTCATCCCAGGTAGTCTCAGATGAGTCTTCTGCGATGAAACAAGCACAACAAGCTATTAAAGATGGTCGTACATATATTGCACTTAAATCGTAATTCATTAGGCTGATTTAAAGAATAAATAAACCCTTTCGACACAAAAAAAGAGAGAGAAAACATATTAAAAAATGAATAAATACATTTCCCCTGAAAGTATCTTTGAATTTTCATAAAAAATTTTTGATTATTTTGAAGAATTTACTCGATGATATTGCTAGAGGGAATGCTTTAGTAGAGCAGAGTATCTCGTGAAGAATGCAAATGGTGTAGGAAAAGAAAAATCGAAACTGATTTTTATGCAAATTTCGGTTTCTTGCTAAAGCAATTAAATGAGTGTGCATGCGCCATCACAAATTGTTGAGAACTCTTAGGCTGCTGGAGGATAGATTTCTTCGATCTTAGCTGCAATAAACAAAGCTGCAATCCCAATTCTTTGAAAATGTTCCCGCTTAATGGTAGTTTGGTCTTAATATGAAAGTCTCAAGTAAATATCGATTATCTAGCAAGCCATGAATAAAGTTAATTCTTTTAATTTGTATTTTTCAGCTACTTCTACCAGCCAATCAATCAGCATACATCGCATTGTCTCGTTGATTTCTGAATGCTATATTGAGAGCTCTTTTTTATCTCTGCATAGGTACTTATCCTGGTAAATTAACAGATGCTCATATATAGGAGTAGCAAATGCAGATACTTCTTTTGGATCATTTAAGGTCGCTACATCTATTGTGTTTACATTTGTTAATTGCCAATTCTTCAAAAAATGGGAATTTAACTCAGGTAAACTCAATTAGTGTATTTGATTATTGTTTTCGAATTCTATTTCTGCTTTTTCATGGAAGGTATTATCATCTTTTCTGGTGATATTTTCTTCGTAAGAACGAGGATCGAACAGGCGCTAGGAAAATTCTTCTTCATGCCATTACATTTTGTGGCCATTTGCAACTTAATTTAAATTTTCTGGATGTCTTTTTTCAGGAAACTTTACATTTTCTTTATGATTATTTGTAATCAGTGTTCTATGAGATCTTTCAATATCTTCAGTATTCATATGTTATCTTTATTGTTGATGGCTAATTCCGATGTAATGTGCATTCTTTAGCTTTAAAACATCCTCACTTTCGATCTGCTTTCTCTTAGACTACTCACTAATCACTTATGGATGCTTAGAACTATTTTCCTATCAACATAATTCCATTACAATTATTAAATAGTTTGCACTTGTTTAATCCAATTATTTACTAAATATTTAACATGCTTTTTTGTTGATCCACCCATCATAATCATTTTTTCTTACCTTATCGTCTTCTTAATTATGAGCATCGTGTTGTTTTTGTGAATTATATACATTTTAACTTTAAGAAGTTTCTTGTTAAAACACTATTCCTTGGTCTCTTTGAAGACTTCCTTTTTGATGAATCAATTCGATAACCTTATCGCTTTTCCTCATCTCATTACCCCCATTCTCAAGATGGCTTTAGATATTATTGTGGTTGATAATGTTATTTGAAGTGAGCACTTTCCCAAAGGTTCTAGATTTCTATGTCACTATGGATGTTGCTGTTATCACTCCAGTTTGTTTCGCATTATGAACATGTCTGAATATATTCTCCTTCTCATTTTCTTAGTTATTCCCTTTCAACCACTACAAAATAACCCAAAGTAAATGGTTATCATTTCGATAAGAATCATAACATACCATAAGATGCTTTTCTTTCAAATCAACAGAGTCTGAAAAAACAATAAATGAATCAGAAAACAACTCTTAAAAAGATAATTATCAAAATTAAACTTTTTTAGAAAAGAATATCCCTCTTTATCTAATCAAATTATTTCTGATAATTAAAGGACGAGCTCTTCTTTTTTTTTCTCTCTCCCTCCCTCTAAGAACCTTGGCGCTCTACCCAATTATTCGCGGGGAAGTTACTTTATGAGCCTACTGATATTCAATGAGATGTTTTAACATCCAACAACTTAAATAAACACACATTTCTAGCAAATACTTCAATATTCTACGATTCCATAAAATAAATTATTATTAAAGTTCTCTCAATTTTTATTTCTATTTCTCTCTCTATTTTTAACATAGTCATGCTAGCTAATTCATTTAACTTAATTATCACATCTGATTTTCCTTTAATTCAATGAATATTAAACTTTTCCTAAAGTAGTCATTTGAATCAGCGAACTCAATAAAGGTTCGAAAAGCTGAAACTAACTACTTTTACTGTTTAAATTTATTTCCAAACACATTCTATTCAATTTCTTTCCACAATAAAAAAAAACGATCAAATGGTTTAGAGATAATAAACACATTGAATTTTTGGGAGGAGATAATACCCCTTTCTTATCAACAAAGAAACAAAACTTGTATGACACATTATTCAATTATTTTTTCTACCTCTTAACATAGCAAGGTTCTTCCCAAGATTGATTGACCCAGTTACTCTATGCGTATTAAACTGAAAAACCCAAATCAGGAACCAGGCTGAGAGAGAGATGGGGTTGAAGGTGCACCATATTGCACCAATTCTCTGCTTCCAAATTGCAGATATCATAAGAAACATCCTATTTACGTTTGCTTCTTCTTCAAACAGCATTCCTACAGCTGCATTCTCTCTTTTCATATCTGAAGCATGCATTAGTGCGTTCTTCGCTGTTTTGATATTGTTTACAATTTTTAGGCGATCGACAAAAGCATAAATAATTTATCTTTTCAATAGTTTTCATATTATTATCGTAGCCTTCTCGATAGCGTTCTTCTTCATGGATAAGCTTACCTAGTCATTCAGAAGCGCAGATGCCTTACGTTAGCTAGTAGCGTTCTCTTGTATTAAGAAAGTTTTATAAAAATTGTCATCCAGAAATGTTCTGATATGCCATCAGATCTTGCATGATTCCTTAATCTTTGTTTAACTTGCAACTGCATGGTCAATTTTTTCATCTACTTACCAAGAAAGATCATCTCTAGTCCCTCTGGGCAATGACTCAATTGATGGGTACAATGGCCTTACTTCAAGTCTATTTGGTATAGTCTACATAATTTCATTCCTTTTGAATCCTGAATTAAAACTCAAGAAAATCACACGCAGACAAGAAAAAAATCATGAAAAAGACAGTATTTAGCAATAATAACAATAAAATGAGCAGAAAAAGCAAGACAACCAGTCACTTTCTAAGGACAATTTTGACATTTACAGTGCGAATCAATTTCTACCCTTATCCTACAACAACAGTCCTAGCTTGGTAGAATGTCCTCCACTTTAACTGAATTCCAAGGACAAAGGAAAGAAAAATCACAAGGACTCTTCAAAAACTACTAAAACTCCATAGATTTTACTTTTTACAAGTCCACATAAAAAAAAGAGATCGGCATCCAGCAGCGTCATGCTTTAGAGTCAAATGAATTATATCAGCTAAGATTAAAGTGGGTTTATGAAGGATCTCACAAACAGCGAGAATTTCTAACAAAGTTTAAATAAATAATCTTTTATGATTTCAAATGGATAACAAAATGAAAACAATTCAAGCGAAAATAATCATAACAAACATGCATTGAATCATATTAACTTGCAGATTTTTAGTCATTCTACATCAGCAATCCCTGACGACTAGAAAAAGAATCAATTTCTAGCTCTTGGACCTGAAAGTACAGAAGCAAGAAGTGGTGCAAAAAAAGCCTTAACGAGTAGCAGTTCAAGTGCGATATATAGTGGTAGCAGTGCTTAACCAGATTCTCCGAAATCATATTTCACACACAAGGAATAGAAACTTCAAACACACACAAATCATCACCAAAGTGGCAGTGATAACAGCAGCTTAACGGAAGAAGAAATTGATTAACTTATTAACTAAATTGTATCGAAAATGACTATAAATAAAAAACGAAGACACTTTCTCAGAAGTTCCACAATATTCCGCAAGAAAGTCGCTTCAATAGTAGCCTCACAAAAAGCTGAAAACTAAAACAACAGCCGATCGCATAATAATTCACACAGCAACCCATTAAGTCTCAAAAGCATTGAAGACTCCCCTGTGGATTAGATTCTAGAAAATATTTCCCTTGGACTTCTGTGTTATGAAGTAAAAATAAAAATGAAATATCTTAATTGTTATCATGGTTTTAATTGAGAAAAAAAAGGACAATTTATTTATCATTTTGCTGTTTGTTTTTACCACAGGTAGATTCTAAAGAAATTGTGTTTGTGAATCATCACATCAAAGAAATGTTCTTCGAGCAAGAAGAAAGAGATGTATTTGCATCCATGATGAAACTCAAAAACTACATGCAGTAGGATACTACTGCTGCTGTTCCTGCGTCGTCAACTTCATCATAGTTTACACAGCAGTAGCAGCAATAACAGCAACCTATTCCTTAAGCTTCTCGAAATTTTGACATGATCCCAGCTGATTTATTTACACAAGATTTCAGGCAAGTTTCAACACTGCAATGCATTCAAAATTCTGTTTCACAAAAAGAAATCTAAAAACCTCCTCCATCTAATAGTCTACTTTCGATAAATAATTAGTTAAGTCCAGTTGATGGAGAAATAGTCTCCAAAATTTAACCAATAATTATGGACTCATATGGGAAAAATGTTCTATCGTTTTCACAGCAAAGCACTCTAAAATAACAACTCAACGAATTAATATCCTTGATATCCAACGAAGGATTCTCTGGGAGCACCGTAAATGATGTTAAAATTAGGTTCATGGCTTCTTTTAAAGCTTTACCTAATAATATTAAAAAAATGGGACTTCTTAGAACTTCTCCTCTGATTTATGGAAACAATTTAAATTAAAGTGCAACTGCTAACAAAGAAAGGATTCTTTAAATTACACTAACTCCATTACGTCAAGGCATGAAATCTATGATTTTATTCATTGTAGAAGATGTGACTCATTTCAATTAGATTAAAGTATTAGAGTCTTTAAATAAGAATAAATCCTTTATGTTATCGCAAGTTTCCCATGAAATCAGAAATCCAATCAGCTGTATCATCGCAATGTTAGAAGAGATACAAACTGTAATCAACACAACAACATTAGACAACGATTTTTCAAATAATTTTTAATTAATTTTTGTTTTTGTTTTCCTCCTACAGAAATCTCATGAAGAAGAAAAAGAACTTATGTCATGTGTACAAGCTGCCTTGCAGAGCAGTAAGATGCTACTGAATCTCCTGAATGATTTACTGGATATGTCATAAATCAAAGCAGGCAAGTTCAAACTTGTCTTAGAACAATTTGATTTCTTAGATCTCTTAAAAGAAGTTAAAGATATGATGTAACCATTAGCTAGAAATAAAAATAATACAATCGTTCTCTCAGTGAAGGAAGAGCGTAACTGGGTGCTTATAAGTGATCGCTACAGGATTAGATAGATCCTCATCAATCTCATAAGTAATTCCATCAAATATACATCAAAAGGGTAGATTTTTTTAGGAATCAGTGTGGAACCGCAAGATGAGCGTCTTCTCAGAGTTTCTGTGCGAGATGAAGGTGTAGGGATCAAGAAAGAGTTTAGATAGAATTTGTTTTAAGCCTTTGGCATGGGCGATGATATGGAAAGTAAAAAGAAACATAATCCGCATGGAGTTGGTCTAGGACTTTTGATTAGTAATACGATTGCTAAAAATCTTAAACCATTTAATCTCTACAATAACAATAGTCTTTAAAATGGAGTTAGTAACAACAATAATAATGCATCTTTTGCTACAATTAAGTCTGCTTTGAACCCGTCTATTGTGACTAAAGGTATTAAATACAGTGGAAACAACCTAGGTAGTGGCGCAAGTATTTATAATCCAGATGAGGGTCTTATTTTAAATGAAGACCTAGAGCGAGGTAGTGAATTCTTTTTTAGAGTTTTCAACTATCCGCCTGTGAATAATAATCCTGATTAACAGCCTTAGCAGCAGCAATAGCATCTTGGATAATTGAAAAATAGACACAGTAGTCTGAATCCTCATAGGATGCGAGGAGATTCTATTATTGGGAATTAACAAAAAGATTTATTATTTTTATCTGTTCCATTTAACCCTCGACGCAGAAGTGCTGTGGAAGTTTTAGTCTTAGATAACAATGAGCGGACATCTATCTTGGACACTCATTAGCTTTGCCATTAGGAAATATTTAACGTACGTGATATCCCTAAATTTTTGAGCACAAATCACATAAATTCAGAAGACGAAAGTGATTCTGATTCGAATTCCAGTGATAGTTATGATAAAAATCCAGTCGGATTCAATTCAACTTCTCCAGTCGTTGGAGGGAAAAGTAAATCAAATTATAAGCGTGGAGCGTAAAGTGCACTTGGAGACATTATCAAATAACATGTTGTTAGAAGGAATCTAGATTCTTAATTTTTAGACATGGAAGTCAAAATTATGGTTGTGGATGACGATTAGTTTAGTGCTTTAGCGTTAAGATCGAAAATAGCTGCTGCTTTTAGAGCATATAATAGAAATTTATCAGTTTCCTTTACAACGTTATATTCAGGGCTGGAGTGCATTACTGAGTTAAAGAAAAGAACATTATCATATTCATTTTTGTTTATTGACTCTTAGATGCCAGAATTAGATGGGTTTGAGACGATTTAACTCATAGATGAAGGGAAATTAAGGGAGAATCCAAAGCCACTAACGGGATTTAAGGAGATAATGATAATTTTATGCTCAGGAATGCCTAAAGAAGAAACGAAACTGTTTATCCATCATATTCCATATTTTCTTTAGAAACCAATAGAACAAGAAGGTTTGATGTAAATAATACAATAGTCATTCTAAGAAAATGCTGTAGAAATGAGATGATGATGGTGATGACACAGATCAAATTTATTTCTGCTTTTTCAATTCTTTTTTTTTAAAAAACTATTAAAACAAAGAAAATAATTAAAAATAATTCATTTAAAACTTTAAGTAGCAGTTTATTTGAGATATTTGTTTCTTCTTGTGATAATCTAAATGAATGTTTTTCAAGCTTACTATCAAAATTTGTTGAGATTTATAGAAAAATATCATTGCTTTTTCTGAGAAAATTTGCATAAAATAGTCTTCTTTAATTTGTATTGTATTTATTTAACTTAAAATTACCTCTAAAAATATGAAAAATAATCTTCTTCGTCTTTTAATTTCTAACTGGATTTTTAAATACTTTTTGATGATGTAGCCGAATCTTCCGAATGGTAGCTAATTCAAGCCTTTTAAACAAATCCTTAGGAGATAAGTCTTAGAAATGAATGATATTGCCAAAAATGATTTGAAAATAATGAATCAAAATGTGTGTGTGAATATCGAAATTATTTATTATCTTGAATTTGGATAATTATGAAATTCATAAAAAAGTACTGCCACACACAAACTTCAGTTAAAATAAGAAAAAAAAACAAAAAAACAATCAGAATAATTGGAATTAGCTTCGTGTGGACTGTTAAGATTCTGATTCATAATTTTTGATTCTGAAACAAAAAAATGTAGGATTTTAGTCAGAATCCTTCTTCTTTATCTATTCCATAGCATTAGCTTTCTTCTCCTATTTCCTATTAGTCATAGTTTACTGAGAATATATCTACCCTTAGCAGTATATCTAAAACCATGATGATGTCTCTATCCATACCAGTATCTACTCCATCTAAAAACTAAACTTCAAATCCAACTGCTGCAAATTCAATTCGATCTATGAATTCCAAATATTCCTCAGTCAACATCAAGACAGCAAGTGTCTCACCGATTACCACAAATAATCGTAATAGCATTCACTTTCTCAGAGAAAATAGATAGATTTCCACTGCTACAAACGAAACAAACTCGTCGATGAGTTCAAATATTGGTCTGTCACCTTCATAAACAGCAAAGCAATCTATCGCACATTCTACGCATTTTGGTTAATTGAAATCAAATACTATACCTTCCAGCGTTATGGACTTGAAGAATACTGTACGGTAACCTTTATAGCCTCGAACAGATATCCTTTAATCACCTTAATAACAATCTAATAAACTTAAAGATTCCAATCTGTTTTAACAGGAAACATGTAGTAGTAGTAACACAAAAAACACATCAAACCTCTAAGAAAATTTGAGAAACAGTCAACAGATAAATCGTCTGATTCCTTACAGTAAAGGTAATACCAATAGCATCACTAACAATATTCCAATTAAAAACCAAAACCCTGCTATTCTTCCTTAGAATAATGAGAATCAAAATCCAATTCTAAACTGCTCAAGTCCAACTTAACAACCTGCTGCTAGCTTACCTTCTCGCAACTCCATCTCTGCAACTCAGCAATTCTTCTAATAATCTCCATAAACTCAACCTTCAGCCTCTCCAATTATTAAAGCTCTTGGTCTAAAATCAGCTAAGAACAATTATCTCGCTTACTTCAAAACTGGTTAGCTTGTAAAAGTCCATTCCAAATCAAAATTGATCGAATTATCTAGTTCCCCTGTCCCCGCAAAGAAGACCCATCTCATGTCAAACATCAAGAACACTCCCAATCATCATTTTAACCCTGGAAATAGTGTTTCAAACATAATTTAGCAGCTCCCTTAGCATCATATCTACAATAGTTTGAGCAATTAAACCAATAATATTTCATAACAAAATCAACAGTAATAACTGTAAAAGCAGCAAAGTCTTGCATTTTCGCAGGTTTTTCCAGCTTAAGAATAAGAAAATTCATCTATTTTCATGTTTAACGCTAAACCTAAGCAATCTTCATTGCAACAAAAGAATCATTTGATTTAGAATAATTTCTAAAAATCTGAAAAATCGGATGTATTTACCTCTCAATAAAGTAAAATTGATCCTTCTCCACCAATTTAAAAACCCTCAAAAGCAATCTATCACCCTTCTAATTAATATGACTCCTCATAATAGACTCCTGTAGGTATCAAAATGAGCTTAAGTTCTCAAGATATTAAACCGGAAAACTTCAACTAAATTGAATGCCCAAATAATTAATTTACTGATACTTCAGTCACAGCTAGAACATATCAGCCAGGATAATCAGCTACTAACTAGCCATAATAACCACAAGAAATTACTGGTAATTCTTTATTGAATAGTACTCCTAAATTGGAAGTAACAACTACCTATCCTCCATAAAATATTTAATCTCCTATTTCTTCCTCTTATCCTAGCATTATCACACAAAAAAGCAATCTTCTATCTCTCCCTATTGAAGAATCTAAGAATAGCTTCCCTGAAAATGCAGAATCTATCAAAACTTAGAAGTTACATGGATTCTCCAACAGATTGAGCTTCGCAAAGGAGCAATTTTCTAATCTCCAAATTACAATCGAAAAACGACAACAAGAACAAATAGATAATTACCACGGCGAAGTAGCCAGAGTTGAAGAAATCCAATCTTGTCTTCGTAAAGTCATTGAAGAGGAAGTTGCTAAGGCTAAGGAACTGCTACTCCAAGGGCTGAATGAATCCCTAGGGATTTGTAGAGACACAGCTTTTTAAGTAACATAAATCATGAATTATTTGTAATCCACTGAAAATGATTTGCTATCAAATCTCCCTTCGATAGTCCATGACATGGATATGCCATCGTTAGAAGAGATTACAAACCAATACGATGTGATAATCGAATCATACAACAAAAAGAGAGAATCTAATTTTGCTGCTGTGCGTCTTTCTTAAGTTTCTCTGTCGAATTCTGCATTCGAAAGTTCAAAATTGGTAAATCTAGCATCTGCTAAATTATCTGCAGAACTCAAGAATATCCTTGCCATAAATCAAATCACTCTACCGCTATTGCTCCCTCAAGAAAGCAAATTGCATCAAGAACCTTCAAAATAGCTTGAAGAATTGCCAGCTTCAGCCACCCGAAGCAACAGTAATAAATCTATTTACGTTAGTTTTGAGAATAAAGACATATTTAGCTCATAGACTCAGACTCTAAATCAGTTCTCAAATTCTTTCTAAGCTCGTATTTCCTTTCCTCAGGATGCTTACAAACTATCCCTGTAAAAGAACGAATTCAAGACAATTGACTCCCCAGCATTTATCAATCCAGTTGACATCGAGTAGTAAATGATCTTACCTGAAAACCCTCGAATTAGTAGCTTCGCTCCACATGATTTACACTAAAATACCTTCAAAACTTACCTCAAATCTTCAGGCAACCATGTTTACTCAAAGGATTTCTCAGTTCAAGAAAATCTCCAGTTGCAGAATATTTCAACTCAAATAAACTCCAAATAAGAAAATTATTCTATATCTCTGACAGACAGTAACCCCAATACCAGCAGTAGCTTCAACAGTGACACGCGTAATAAATATAAGCAATACACAGAGTTGATTAATAAAATACAAGTGAGGTAATCATAAACTGAAAAACTTTACTCAGATGTTCTCTCAGCAGGAATTAACCTCCAGCAACAATAAGAATAATAATTGTAGCAATCACTTGCTTAATCAGTTTATGTATCCCAATAGCATGATTGAGATTCTTTTGTTTTGTCTTGGGTTTGTTTGTTTAAGGAAATTCTAGCTTTTCATATTTGGAATAATAAAAGTCTAGGAAAAAAATAATATTTTAATTTACATTCCGAAGTAAAATACTAAAACATTGATGCTCTTATATTTTAAAACCCAGATAAGGACAAAAAACCCAATAAAAAATAATCTACAAGCAGTTGTTTTGTTTTTGAAAGGAATGGAAAACGGGGGGGAGTGTTTTGAAAATAAGATTAAATCATTTCAGTTTATTGCAAAAAAAATAAAAAAACAAAGTAAAACAGATAACGCTTTTAAAACAAAGTATCAATAAACAAAAAGAGATAATTATACTAAGGAGAGGTTTATTACAACTTCAACACCTTATTCGATGTCATAACATCATCATCCTTCTCAGCAGTAGCAGTAGTAGCTGCTTTACCAGTAAGGAGTGAACAGTTCAAGATTATCATCCCCATAATTATCTGTTTAATCATCTTTGACATCTTAGCAATAATAGCAGATATTTAAATAATAATAATAGTAAACCATGAATCCATAGATGGCTTAATAACCGTAGTAATTTAGTAATAATATTGGAATTCCAAATTCAGCTTAATAGCAATAGGCCTAACTTAACTATGCTTCGAACCCTCAGTAAGCCCCTAGATAAACAGGTACATAAGGAATTGGAGCAACTGCACAACCAGTTATTGCATATAAAAATAACAATAGTAATAGTAGTACATTGCTGTCATCTCTTCCTTCATAACCTGGATTTCCATAGTAGTAGTAAAATAATAAATCCTAAAATATAAACATTCTTAGAAAAATGTATGATTTTTATTCTGAATTCTGTAACTTTTTTAATCTTAAACAGAATCAATGGAGACGTCAATGCGGAGTACAAGAAATTAAGTGATAAACATGTCTCTTTGCAGGTAAGAGCTGTTAATTTTATAAGATATCTTATATCGCTTGTGCTGACAGTGTTTGATATGTCCTTTCTTTGATTGCTTTAGGTAGCTTATGAGAAAGAACTAAAACATGTTGAAAACTTAGAACAAAAAATGAAAATCATTATTCAAGAAAATGATAAGTTATCGGAGTAGTAGAGAACAGGAGTGCTAGGGATATCGACAGATGGTAATAAGTTAGCTGAGGAAGTCACAAGGCTTTCAAAGGAGCTGTAAGAATCAAGAATGTAGATCAATTAGCAGCAGATATAATTCGAGTAGAATACGAATATGCTCGATGAACGCTGTCAGTAATTACTCGAAGAAAATTCAAATTTGTAAAATCTGCTAGCGGAGATTTAATTGCAAAGTTCGAATAATTCGGAAGCGAAAAGAACAACTGAGGGGTAAGAGATACATTAATAGCAGCAGTAAAGTGATAGGGAGTTAGAGAGACAACAACAGTTATTGCTTTCTACTTAGCAAAATGAAGCGAAACTGATTAGAGAAAATGAACAAGGGAAAAAGAAAATGGAGTTACTTGAAGCATCGATTAAAGAATATCAAAATCAGTTATCATTTGCGTAATTGTAGTTGAGCACATCAAGCAGTAAAGAAAGCACTGAAAAGGTGATTTCGTAATACTAACTGAAGGCTCTTAATCTTCAAAATCAACTGAATTAGCAAGAGAATAGTCTTCGGGAAATCAAGTAGATTATTTTAAAGAGTTTGTTTGCAAGGGAAAACAAGTTTAAAATTGATAACTTTTTTTGTTTATATTTTGCTAAAGAATTGAGAAGGACAATTAGATTCTTTAGAATTAAGTCCTCAGTGATTAGCTCAAGAGTATCAAAGTAGAAAAGCGTTAGCTACATGAGAAGCTTGAGATATCTTTGAAGGATTTAGTTAATGTCAATGCACGAGTAGGTGAATTAGAGAAAAACAAAAGTGAATTATTAAATGAGAAATCAGGATTCATAAAAGAAAAGGGTAATACAATGTTTTTACTAAAAGAAAAGGAAGTTTCTTATTAGAAATCAAGTATGGAAAAGCAAGTTGAAGTTTAGAAGCTACAAGAAATGAACGGATAAGTTTCGGAGTAGTTAGTGAAATAATCTGATTAGAACAAACAATTGACTGAATAGACTAAATAACTGTAAGATCTAGCGAGATAACTTTAAGATATAAATAGATAATAAGTGGATAAAATAAATTAGCAGATAATGACAATGAATGTATTGAATGATAAGAGCAATGGATAGAATGAACGAATCAATGTTTTAAATGAATAATTGAAGAATTAGATTGAAAAGAATAGACTCTAATCGGAGAATAATTAGAAGATAAATGATTAAAATAAGGAATAAAGTAGATAGTAAAGTGAATAATTAAGGTAGTTAAATGAATAAGTGAAGATATGGTCGAGTAAATATGAATAATTGAGTGCTGAAAGTGAGTAAAAGATGAAAAAACTTAATGAGAAAATTTAGGGATTAAGTAGTGAAAATGATAGAATTAATAGAGAGATACGAGAGAAAAGTTTAAAGAATGAGTAATTGTAGTAGTAGTTAGAGAGAACTGATGAAGCATTGAAGTAATCGGAGTAGACTATGAAGAAAACGGAAGAAGTTGTGTAGGTTAAGTTCACGGAGAAGAAGATGCAAGTAGCGTAGTTAGAAGAGAGAATAGGTTAGAATATTAAGTTGATTAATGAATTATAAGGGTAGATTATTGATTAAAAGTAGTAACTGAGTTAGGAGAAGAATAATCGGAAAGCTAATGAGGATAGATTAACTAAACTGCTTTAGTAAAGCGATGAAAAAGGGAAATAATTGTAATAATAAAATGAAGATAAATTGAAATAGTTGAAGATGCAGGAGAATGAATTGAGTGTTAGAAAGTAGTAATTTGAGAAATCCGAAGAGAGATTGAGAAAGCTGTAAGTTGATAGTGATAAGGTAGCTGGTGAACTCAAGAATTAGATCAAAAAGTTGGAATAGGAATTAGAGAAAACGAATGAGTTATTGAAAAAATTGATGAATGATAAAGAGAAAATTGATTAGGCGTTGAGTGTTAGGGAGAAGAATTTAGAAAGGGCGATTGTGGAGTTGACGAGGATGGATGCAGAAGGGGAGGATAAATCATCGAAGATTGTACTTTCGGAGTAAAAAATCATTCAACATGAGTAGAAAATATAATCATTAGAGCAGAAAGTTACTTAGTAAGAATAGAAAATATAGCTGCAAGATCAGAAGATCTAATCTCAAGAACAGAAAATTTCTTAGTCAGAGCAGAAAGTTTAACAATAAGATCAGAAAATCTCATAAAAAGATTAAAAGATATCTCAATAAGAACTAAAGATATCTCAGCAAGATTAACGGCTACAATCATAAGCAGAATTGCTTTAATCGTCTTAACAACGGCTATCTGAGTCAAGTGAACTGCTTCAAGAAACTGAGAAGACATGTGCAGCATTGAAAGAACAATCAAATAAACAAACTAAGACAATCGAAAGTATGGAGAAGGAATATGAATAATTAAAAATGAAATACTCCTAATTGCACAAAGAATTCGTTGATTTCAAGAATAAATCACAAGAAACGAGATCAAAGGATCATAGAGAATACAATAGAAAATTAGATGTTTTGCAGAAATAAATTATGGAGTTAGAAAGTCTCAAAAAAGCAACGGCTGTGCAATTCAATGGATAGATCAAAGCGAACATGGATTTATTATAAGAATAATAAGCTTCTATTAGCTAATATTAAGTGAAACTTGAAGAACTCAACAGTGATATGTCCAAATTCAAAAAAGAAAACAGTAATTTAAATTCATTGCTGAAGGAATAATTGCAGAAAACTACTTAGATTGTCTAACAAAGGGATTCGTTGCTTTCTTAAATTGAAAGTCTTAAGTAAATCAGCAGAGCAAGTCAACTAGAAGTCAATACTTTGCATGATATTGTGCTGAAATAAGCAAAATAAAGTTAAAGAAATAACAATGAAAACAATAGCAGTAATAACAGCTCGAATTAAGTCTAAAATAACAATTCTGAAAGGCAGCAAACTGGTGTTTCACCTAAACCACCAAAATTAGCAATATTAGTAAAAAGAAAAATTAACTTTTTATTTTTAGATTTATTGTTTTTTGAATTATTTCTTGAGGATTCTAATATATGTTTATTTTTTAGAATGATTAAAAAACACAGAAGAATGACAGTCCTTCATACGAGAAAGCTACTGCTGAAGCATTAGAAGTGTGAGAAATAGTACTAATTGCCAAGATATTCTTTTAAATAGTTATGGATGTGTTAAAAAGTTTGTTAAAGCATGAAAAATCTCCAATGGAATTTTAGTTATTTTTATCAGTTATTCTCACTTTTTTCTCTCTTTAGACCTGTTCTAAAGGTCTACAAACTCAACGCTTAAATTTCACTGATTCTAACTCCTTCAACCTTAAAAATTCCTTTGATATTTTTTGTAATATCTTCTTGGAGAAATTTGAACTAAATTATTATTTGTAGACAGATATTTATGAGTTCATCATAATCAACTTTTCTAACTTTTAATTCGCAAGAAGAAAGAATTTTTTGCAATTAAAATGCGCATTTCGACAATCACATTTATGAGGGGGGAAACGCAATAAATTTCACTTCTTCTTTGAATAATTATTTCTTATTAGATATTGCCATAAATTTTAATTTCTTTTTCTAAAACCCAAGCAAACAACAAGCAACGATGCTGTTCTATTATTCTTTGCAGACAATCTCCAATGAGTTCGGGTTTATTCTCGTGCAAGAAGACGGCTAAATCTTAATGCCAAACCAAAATAACAGGGAAGATGCAGAGAATTACTCGCGTGAATCTAGTTTTTTGTTTAACTTATCAGATAGCTACAATTTCCCAAATGAAGAAGATGGAGATCCAGCTGAATAAGAGGATCATGTTCTGCCAGAAAATCATCTAGGATGGGTTTATGCGTATTTCAACACAATTCTAGGAGACATAGTAGATCCACTATAACTTTTTGGATTTTTCTTAGCTGGATACTTTCTTGACAAATCTAACTACTAGATCTTGTAGTATTTATATATCACTGCAATTTCGATTATTATCTTGCAAAATTTAGCCAATCTCATTGCTATCTTCGAGCAGAAGAGAAGAAACAGGCAAGAATAACGAGAATAAAACCTACAGGGATAAAATCCATAACCATAACAATAACAATAGCAGTAGCAACAACAGGTACCTTAACAAGATCAAGAAGAAATAAACAACGTGAACAATAACAATATCGCACCTATCAATCGAGTGAGAACCTTAAGTATTTCCAATTTCCAAGCATTTCTGAATAGCATATGGTATATTTTTGCAGGTATTTTGTTTCTATTTCTAATATCTTCAAATTATGTCCTGGACAATAAATATGAAGACAACACACTTTAAAGAAACATCCTATTGGCATTCATCACAGAAAGAATAATTATGCTTTGTATATATGTCTTCGATTAGCACAGCCATTTAATGAATAAACTGCTTCAATACAGTGTGGTTTCATGGCCAATTTATCGACATGATTATGATGCAAACACATAATGTGATTTCGAGCTAGCGAATAGAATCTAATAGCAATTCGCTAGTGATGCTGTGTAGAATTACTTGAAATTCATGGTGTACACATATGAATTCATACTGGTCTTATAAGTCATCGCGTATTCCATATCATAACCTTAGTTGATTTCAATTTACTAGGAATATTCCTTTTTCTTTGGTGCGCTGTATTACTTGAACATCATCATCACATTGAGTCTTCATTATTGCATAGGCCCTCTACCAAATAGACTATCTAGATCTATAAAACATGGATTTATAGTCTTGTATCATTATTCATATGATTTATTCATTTTACTGCAAGTTCTAAGTGCGTTACATTAGACATAATATTCAGAATATTATTTCCTCTAATTCGAGCCGATATTTGCGTTCTACACTGCTTGCTTAGGGATAAGGCTCATCTTGAAATATTTCACGAGCAAATCGCTTGCTTAATAAATCAAAAAAGTACACGAATAAGCTGAATAATAGGGGAATAATTTGTAGAATAACAACAACATCAATCATATTAATTAGGTAAATTAAGTAAACGATATTGAAAGTGCAACTGAGTTCAACGCAGAAGAGTTAGCAGAATTAGCTGAAATAAGAAAAGAAATGCATGAAAGACATCCTCAATTAAAGGAGAATCCGCTCAATTTATCTATTAAATCCATTGAGAAATCGAAATCCCAACAAGCTTTGGTTAAAGAAAAAGATGTACTGAAAGAAGATACTTTACCTAAGTAATCTCCTGTTTGTTTGAGAGAGAATATGTCCTAAGAGAGTAAGAATGCAGTCATAATGGAAGAGAAAAAGACAAATAATTCTCTGAAGGAAAATGTAGCACTAAAATCACATTCAGTAGATATGGCTGTGGAAAAAGAAAATAAATCTGAACTTCATAGTCGACAAGATAATTCCAGAGTTTCCATTCATTCATAATTGTCAAGAAGAAGAGTACCTGCAGATGCACCTCAAGCATCTTAATAATAAGAATAATTCCAATAATTGCAATAGCCATAAGGATAATAATTGTAACATGAAGTAGAAGTACATGAATAAGATACGATTTAGATGTTATAATAACTGCAGTAGTCACAGATCTAGCATCATCCACAACCTTAAAATGTCAGAAATGTTGATATCTCCGTTGATTTCATTTAAGTTCGTAACAAGATCCACCTTTCCATGGAATCAAATCCGAATTGGCTGCGTCGTGAGATGATGCTAACAGTTGAATTCGAAGGCTACAGTCTATCAATAATTTTCTGCATTATGCTATTTCTGTACATGTTCTCTGATAACATTGACATCTACTCATAAAACGGAGCTATATGCAATGTCTACTATTTCCTATCAATCGCCTCGTTTGTGTTCTACTTTCTCGGTTCAAGGAAAATATCTCTAGCATATGACAGACTAAAAACACCTTAAGATCCTCTAAGTCTCTACTGGATTCTCCCATGCTAAGCGACTTTAAATAGAATTGGATGGCTGCTTGTTTGGTTGGAATCTTCGATTCTAGCGTATTTGTATTATTCTATTGATTTCACAAAGAACTAATTCATCAAAGCGGAGTATATTTTCATGCTTTCATTTGCGATATCAGCGTTCATTCTGTTTAGAGGCTTGCATTTCTTTAGATCCACGTTCATGAAGACATGTTTGAAATGAAGAAGAAAAAGGAATTCTTGAGATTGTGTATATTTCAGCAGAATTCTCAAAATAACAAATATTTTTAATAAAAGAATTCTCTGTTTTTTTGTTGTTTGGTGGATAATAATTTTTACTTTTTTTTTGAAGTTGATTTTATGGATAAGTAGACATCCATTTTTCAAATGATAAATGATATGATAACTACTAAAATAAACAAAGAAGTATAGACTAAGTGGAAGCCAATAGGCTTCTTATAAAAAGAAAGAGAATTAATATAAAAATAAAGATAAATTATGTGTTGTATTGGTTTTATATTCAAAAATGTCTCCATAGTGTATCCTTCTTTATGAATCTAAAAATTGATTCATTTAAGGAAACTGTGGGAGTTTTAGAGACTTGTGATGTGACTCTTGTTCAGTCAAGTGGTTCAGGTTAATTTGAGAATATCTTATTGAGGATATTTTCTTATGGTTTTCGCTGCAGAAAAGTTTTAAGCTTCGTGGATTAAGCTGTGTCTGCAGTTCTAGCTTCTCTACTTGAGTCGATTCGATCATCATATTATTAAGACTATTTAGCATCCATACCCCATGGATAGCTGCTCTATTTGCTCCCAGTAAACTCTGTATTCGCTGAAGTTTGATAAGGATACACAGAATTTTTATGACCGACCTAAGGAAATCCTTACTAGCCAGAATAAAACTACGGAAACTGCTATGCTACTTTGTAGATATTTCCTTTACTAATTGATTAGCGAATCTACTTGCGAGCGCGCTCCAATTCGTTTGCTAGCTCCTCTTGGAGCAGATTATTATGATTCGGATTTGGATTGCTTTCGAAGTTGCTCTAAATATTAACAAAACAAAAAAAAGAGTTCATTTTATGTCACAAAAAAGCTATTAAACTCTCCAAATGAATATATTTTTACCTTGATGTTTTGAATCATAGGATTCTAATGAAAGCTATAGAATTGTTTTCGCACAGCCGGCTTGCGTTCATCATGTTCTTAAATCAATTTATTCTCCTCCATTTAGAAGCTTTTCTTAGCAAAATGTCTAGTTTTCAGTTTGTCCTCTAGCAATCCATTACAATTCCTAGTTTTCCCTTTTTAATTAATTCCACTACTGTAAAACTAAGCAATATTCTCAGAGCTGACATGCCTAATCTATGGAGGCATAAATGACTCTAATGTGAGTTATTTTTCATTTCTATCCGTAGAATCAGCTTGAGTGTACTCTGTTTAGTTAGTTTAATTTGTTTAAGTCATTTTTTTCGTTTTAAGATGGGAAATCTACCCCTCAACGTATTGCTGTTCTTATAAACCTTTGGGTGAATTGATTAATGTTGTATGCAATCCCTCAAAGTTTCGTATTTGTTATTATCGTATCTTTTGCAATAATTGCTATTGTCTCTTTAGGGATTCTAGGAGATGCTCATCCTTGAGATTTTTCTAAACTTGCTCGATTGATTCAATATAAATGTTAGATTTTTTCTAAGACGGAAGCAGCATGCATCGTCCATCGATATTTCCAGGCATTCCAATCATCGCAGGAGGATAATTAACTACTTAGTTACCAGTTCCTCCAACTACTGCATTCGGCGACAACTTCAACTATCTAACTGAATTCACTTTCTAACTTAACAAAAGTTAATTTATTTCCTAATATTTTGAAGAATCACCTGCAATTTCTTTAGATGCGTAAATATTATCTTCAGGAAGTCTTAAATTCGTTATTTTTCCACCGTTTAATTAACCATCTTTTGCCATTTTTACTTACATTGCTTGCTTATCTTACAACCCACGATGGTGATTATGATGTTTATTCTTAGACTACTACATAGCTGCAAGAGCTAAGCTAGTTTTTAAGCAGACTCCTTCATTTTGAGCAGAATTTAAAGAACTAATAAAGTTATTGAGTCTTGCATTTTTATTTTCATCAATAAACACCTTATTTCCATGCTAATATTGTATTTTCTACTATGTTTATTATGATTATTTACAAATTGAACCTTCCTTAAGGACCGAGAGACTTTACAGAGATGGACGGTTACTTGAGAATCTGCTTTTATATGCAATAATATTGGTTTTAATGTTGTTATTTGAAGTCGATACAGATGCACTATTTTAAGACAGAAGAGAGAAGGTTTTTTCTTATTATTACTCATGGTTAAACTCAAGAGGGGATCTGCCAACAGATCCAACAGTGTAGTCTGATAAAAAATAAAAAAATATAAGTGTAAGAGAAGGTTAATTTCTTGCTGAATTATGCGTTCACCTTTGATCCCCCTCTCAAAAACCAATTAAATTCCCCCCACAATATTACTAGTTTGCTTTATCATTTTTGTTCTTACCTTATTTTTATAGCCGAGGTTGGCTCCTGCTCTAGAAGAGACGCTTGGATTCTTCTTATTTTTTCTTTTGCTCGTTAATCTAATCATTGATAGATCCGCTGATGTTTTCTATTTTTTACAGTTTTTTCTTCGCGCTAGAAGATAATTATGGAAGTAAAAGATCTTCCATTTAGATCATTTTCTCTTCGTTTCGATTCTTCTTAGGGCTAGAATTATTGTCTTTAGGTATTTTAGGAGAAGTGTTAGCCATGGAAGTGATAGGAGTCCCTGAAACAGATTCTAAAATTCGATCAAATTATGGAAAGAAGAATTAAGCTGTTTCTTTAAATTCAACATCTTGACATCCAGTTCCTGTTCCTGCAGATAACTCTGTCATTTTATTCATCACAGGGTATTACTCAACTGTGGTACTACTACCATGAACTCTCTCCTCTTACTCCGTATTGACAGTAGTTGGTTTATGAAAAACAGCTGTCTCATCAAGGAAACTGACTTCACAGTAACCAGCCATTGTTTCTATTTTAAAGTTCCTTGCTGTTGTCGTTATTGCTCGTTATTCCTTAACTTTATCTTAGAATGAAGCCAAAGCGCACTAAGTTAGTTTGTTCTTGTAAAATGGTTCAGAAAATAGCAACTTTTTAGGTTTTTTTTAACTTTTTCTTTGCAGTTTTCTTAAGCAATTTGAGGCTATTAAGTGTATCTTACTCCCTTCTCTTTTCTCCTCAAAATAAATCAATAATTATTTTCTAACTAACTATTAATCACCCTTTAATCATCCCTTGCTTCAGCTAACGATGATCTTAACAATAATAAAAAGCACTTGTCAGTTTGTGTATCTCCCACTTTCAGCCCATCTAATCAAGTATCCTAGTGCCATTTGTAATTCTTATCAATTTTACATCTTAACAGATAAACTATTCAGAGATAAAACAACAACAACAACACCAATCTATATAATTTACTCATTTCTGTTTATCTTATTTGTTCTTTTTTCTTTGACTATCATAAATCTCATTATTTTGTTTATTTTGTCTTTAAAAATTGCTTTATTAGCATCTTCTACTGTATTTTCCTTAATTCTTATTATCAAAGCAAAATCTCTGAAATAATTAATAAATTAGATTACAGTTGTAAGTATCCTGTTGGAAGAGTAACATCCATTTATCTTTTTAATTTGTTTCAAATAATCCATCAAACACATAATAAAAGAACATCACAAGGCTTTTCTTTTGGATATTTTGTTAGTTCTTCTAAAGATGGATAAAAATGATTGAGATAGAGGTTATTTTTCTGGTTTTTATCAAGATTCCCTGCTCATATTAATTTCATCCATATTATTTAGTTAGTTTATTAGCAAAATTAAACCAAATAACTCCAAAGAACACTTTATTGTGATAATATATCCTTAAGTTTTTTCCCTCCCTATTCTGCATATTCATTATTATTTTCATTTGAGCTATCATGATTATACTGCTATTATTATTTTGATTGGGGGAGAAGATATTTAAAGTAATCCACACTTTTTTTCTCCCCTATTTAAATAATACGTTTCGTTTCAATTCGAATGGATAGGCTTATTCCTCTTTACTTTATTCATAATTTAGCAGATCAATTAATTTTTTCAGATAACTAACTATTCAATTAGAAGTTATTTGTTTACCTAGCTTGATAGAGATGATAGATGTTGTAGGTTTAGTTTTCTCTTCAAAATAAGGGAGAATATTTTTCATAAAACATATCAAAATAAAAAAATATTGATTAGTTAAGATTCGAAGAACATCAATCTTAGATACCACATTAGTATTAGTTCCAGGTATTCTCCCCCCTCCTCCTCCCCTCCCATTTAAAATCATATAGAGTTTTCAATAAATTAAAAATTAAAGTACAAGATATTATTTTTTTTCTTCTGATAAACTAACAATTAGCAAACATAAAAACACAGAAAAAGCATACTCAATCTAATATATCGATGTAAACTCAAGGGATTTTCCTTATGTGGATTCTTATTTAATTAACAATAGCAGTAAAAAGCAACTTAACACACTTATGTTGCAACATAAATTCAGTAAAATCTTCCTTTTTCCATTCAATATTCCCCCCCCTATTAATGAATGCCTTTGTTTGTAAAAACAATACCAAAAGTAACCTTCCTTAAATCATTAATTCCTTAACATTTTTTCAAGTATCTCCCTCGTACTATTATCACTCTTGACTTAGTTTCTATACAATAAACTTCCTGCACATAGGGCAATGCCTACCTGTAGATTATACGCATTAAATAAGACAACTCGCATGAAAACTGTGTCCACACTTCAAAGTGTAAATCTTATTCTTCAAACCTAATGCATATTCTTCAAGGCACACAGGGCAGGTATTATTAGCATTTGCATCCGCATTATTATTGAATTCCCTTGAACTGAGCATGTTTTTCTCATTATTATTGAAGTTATTTGTAAGAAATACTTAAACTTTAGTTAGATTTGCTTGCGTTATTTCCCATTCATTTTCATTTCCAAAAAATATTATCTAATAGATTCCTTTAATAGTCTCCAAGAACAGTTCTTTGTGCTGCTTCAACTAGCTTAGTTCTTCTTAGTATGACTCTGCAGACTACCCTTCGTTGCTTTCTTTGAGCACAGTTTCATAATATTTAATTTATTGATAAATATTTCGTATGGTTATTTCCATTTCGAGTAATCGTTTCCCTGCAGTTTCGAATCTGTTTCCAAGTAACAAAAAATCAATTCCTCATTGAACTTTAAAGTAATCTCAAGTTACTTGTTGATTTTATGCACGAAATAGCAGATAGCGATGACATTAAGTATGAAAATAATCAAATAAATTACAATCGCTGCTATCTTTGTTGCTTTATCTTCGATACCAATTGATGGAAGTAAAATATCTAAATTCGTATTGCCCCATAAATCTAACCCTATTATACCTGCAAAACTGACTGGAAAGATAGCCATAATCACGCACAAAGCAATTCCAGCACAATAATTTACTTCAATATCCTAAACTGATTTCGGATCCAGCAAAATTATCAAACAATATGCCTCAAATATGTAGAGAAAAATTGTTATCATCCATATTCCGAAATAATATGCTAGCGCAGAGACAAAGAATACAGGTGAAAGGATGAACAGTATCTCTATGCAAAGTCCCAAGCGCATCTTTTAGTTTTTATGATCTTGGATGAGTTAGAAGTAAAGAATTATTGGATATGAAATCTCAAAGAAAGATTTCTTTTTGTCTGCTTTTTTTTGTTCAGATTTTTAAAATATTCTGCTTTTGTGTGAGTGAGCTTATTTCAGTAATAATAGTATTCGCTAAAAATTGTTTGTCCATAACCCATCGATTAAGGCTTAATATTTCTGTAACTTTTCATAGGATTCACTTCAACGCATATTTGCGAAGAAAATTGTTGAACTCAAAGATTTATTTCTTAAAAATTACATATTAATTGACACACACACACATACATACGCACGCATTACTTCATTTACACTCAAGTATTTATATATCATCACTCGATGCTTAGCTTCTATCGAATGAAGGTCCTGCAATAAGGGCAATTTCTGTTGATTGCTTGAATAGATTACAGAATGCATGAAGAATGGAAACTATGCGAACATGCTAAGGTATAAATTCTCTTATCAGATAATTCTGAAATTTCCAGGAACTCTTCGAGACAAATCGCACACGATATTCCTTGATCTGTTTTCATGTTGGCTGATCTTGAAAGTAATACAAGCCCAGAATACTATTCGTTTTTGAGATAGATTTCAAGTTCATTCAAAGTTAACTAGAGTTTATTTAGCTCCTCCATTTTCAGTTCATTGTAGTTATGAAGAGAAAATTCTTTCAAATGATGAGGGAGATACCAAATATCGGTTTGGTTTGTCTAAAAAAAAGAAGGAAATAATATCTGCAGGGCTATATCCTATTTGTTTTTATCACATGAAGAGGATCCGAATATTGTTTCCATTGGAAGCTTAAGATGTTACTTAGATTTCATCAATTCTTAAAGAGATTCCAGTTAATTCTCTAGGGCTATTCTCTTTAAGTGGAGCTGATATTACCTGCATTATTAAAAGAATAGAATTTGATATACCAAACTAATAAACTAAATGTAATCTTACTAGTATGCAGCACCACGTGGATCTCTTTGATCGAGAACATAGAGCTTAAAGCTAAACCAGGCATTCATAATAAGAAAAAGTGAATAAATCACAACAGAAGCAAGCTTTTTCAAATCATTTTCGATGCCAAAACACAATAGAATCTTGGAATTTTAGTTATCATTGTCTTAAACAGAATCTAATGAACATACAAAGAGAAACATCATCGGAGGGACACAGCCCACCAATGAGATCTTCATCGCACATCTGTTCGAGAATTATTCCATGGATTCGTCATAAGGAATTTTGATTTTAATAGCAATAGTTAGACCTTCATAAAAGTAGATCAGGAGAGGTGCTATCCAGATTCCCAGAAAATAAACTAAAGGGCCTACGAAACTGAATGGGATGATGATAAAGAACAAGATTATTAAGTGTGTTTCCATTATTTGTAAGAAAAAAATGATCGTTGTGAATTATGTTGGTTTTATCTTTAAGATTTAGGCGAAAGTTCATTTTTTTATATAATTAGTTGTGTACACTTCAGGCCTACTTAGGTAGGATATTTTAGAGTTAAATTTTATCAAGACAGTAAGATTTAGAATCTTTAGTGTAAATGCACAGACACAAGGTAAAGGATTAATTAAAAGATAAAACAACTGTAACGCGGAGAAATAATGAGAAAAAATGATTTAATAAGGATATCGAAAGGAAATAAAAAGAAAGAAATCAGAAGAATAATTAAATATTTGAAAGAATGTTGGATTGAAGTTAAGAAAGTCACTTTTGTGTTCTTAAAGTCAAGGATAATCAAAGCAAACTTGTTACATGGTTTTGTTTAGGTATTTCTGAGTCAGAAAGGAGAAGCTTGTTAAAAATATTTTAACATAAAACTTTTTGCTTTTTTTACCTACTCATTTTTTTGTTTCATATCATAGGCATAATAATTCAGGTGCTATTGCATGTTATTGGAATAAAAATTCAGGCACTATTGCAAGCCATTTAAAATCTTCCAATTCTGTGTCAAAGTTCCTAGGTTTTTTGTTGTTGAGGAGTTTTTAAAATAATACTAAAAATTAAGAAAGAGATTAATAAAAATGTTTTTATATGATAGCTAAATAAATAAAAAGAGTTGCGAATTCATTTTTAGCAACAAAAATAAAGATTAACTGCTGATTATCCTTGATTTATTAAAAGGAAAGATAATTAAATTGAAAACGATTATTTTTAAGGAATTATTAGTGGACTGCATTAAGATATCAATCTAAAACTCTATGGAAAATTTTTTTTTGTTAAAATATGTGAAAAAATATGAATTAATTACGACACACACAGATGCTTAGAAGATGCATTGAACTTTAATTAAAAGAAACAAGAAAATGATGCTTATATTTTGAGTAGTTTGTTTGTTAGATTTGCTAGTGGTTGTTGGATTGATAAATTCAATTTAATTTTTCTTTTCTATTTGGAATAAAGCCATCCTTTGATTGATTGGAAGTTCTGAAGAAATAAAAGAAAGAAAATTAAATAGAAAAAGAGGACTTCCAAAGTTGTTAGCTCACAAGAGACTGCGTTGAGAAAGAAGAAGGAACACCATTAAGGAAGAGTTAGGAAAAGAGAGAGGAAGTACATTTAAAAAAACAGATAATCTGCAAATAGGAGAAAATGATCTTAATGCCGTAGGGCGTAACAGGAAGATAACAGTAGCAGATAAGTCAATCCAAAAATGCTACGAAAAAGGTAGTACCACAAGGAGGATAATAGTATACTAAAGGTAAAGAAACAATATTAGCAGGAACAACAACAGGATCTAATTTAAGACGCTTTTGTCTCCGCCGAGATGTTTCATACAATGTATTCGTGAAAATGCACAGCTAGCTCTATGAGAAATATTCCTCATCGTAGAACTACTACTATACCAGAGAAGTCAACGAGATCCTCTACAAGCAAGAAAGAACGGTCAGCTTCATACGGTTTAAAGACCAGGAATGCTATGATGACGATGAAGAACAGTTTTTCTAAGAATACTATGAATTCTCTGTGTACTTTGGGAAGATCACCTATCTCGCCGAGTATTACAAATTCCATAACGATATCGCAAGACTCTTCATGGAACCACTGAACCATATCGTTAATTACTACCACGACAAACAAAGAAAGATCAAATACAGGAAAATAACTAAAATGCTAGCTGCATAATAGGAGAAAATAACTAAAGAAGAATAGCAAAATAAAGACTCATTAAACGAAGAAGATGATCATGAGAAGAACTAATAGTAGTAACTCAACGAAGATCTGCAAGATATCAGTAAAGATGAGCCCAAT
>Ga0302271_10000856_pt1 | contig 30010 bp, 12 predicted proteins | sample III_Bog_N1_1_FD_198767 | JGI IMG/M metagenome (GOLD analysis project Ga0302271, IMG submission 198767) | Peat permafrost microbial communities from Stordalen Mire near Abisko, Sweden - III_Bog_N1_1 | ecosystem: Environmental > Terrestrial > Soil > Wetlands > Peat | place: Sweden: Abisko... | reverse complement strand
TCACTTGGGAAGGTACAATCAGATTTTCGAGAATATCTCTCATCTATCTAATGGTAAGGAAAATACGTACCCATTTCCTGAATTTTCTGGCACTTTTCCTGTTTCTATTCTATCAACATCAATGCTTTCAGTGTTTTATGGGCTTTAATTGTTAAAAGCTAAATTTGTAAAAATATGATCAAATTAAAACATAATCGATAGTGAGATTTTAAATAGCAGAGCGGCATTTGAATTTTTCAAACTTGAATGAGGACTGATTTATTAAGGATTCAACATGTAAAAATGTAATATTTTGAAATAAAAAGTTTTTTATTATTGTTGGTTCCTTTTTCAAGCAATGAAGAAGAATTCAGGGAAGTCTGACTTCAAGAGATTTTCGTAAATATGTCAATTTTTCAAACATTCTTCTTGAAACAGAAGGGTCAGGATTATAAAGCAGCCAATATTTCAGATTATCTTTCTGATAAAATTACAAAAGCAGATTAGAGCCCTCAATAATATACATATCCTTAATATCGTCAATTTTCTTCGTTGGACATTTCGTATCAGAAGGGGATGCTGGAAAGAAGAAACAAAGAAGATTTCTAACGCTAAGTAAATTGGGTTACACTTTGCGGTTATAAATAAGATTTTCATCGATTCCTATTATTCTTGGTGATTTTTTATAAATCTCATTGCTGACTTGAGTAATTTTCGTAACTTCAAATTATTCGTATTTTCTCATTTGAATCAAATCAAAACCAAACAATGGAACTTTGTTAGTTTTATTTCCCTTTTCTTTTTTTCCGCGACCCTAACCATTCATGTAATTCAAATGTGTGCTTGAGGAACGGTCTTCATCATCAAAATCTGAATGTGCAAATCCTTCTTCAGCTTCGTCTAAAGAATCGTCAAGACTATTATCATGGAAACTAAAGAACTTTCCATTGTTTGAGGATACAATTTTATTCTCAATTGTTCCTCCTTATCGGTCTTCATATTCTCTCCTGCAAATTTTAAGAAATTAATCATTTATTACACTGAGAGGCATCTTGAGATCTAATTCGACTAAATCATCACTTCCGAAAGCTTTTCCTTGAAAGAAAAAGTTTTTTTTATCGATTTCGATCTTCTTTTTCTTTTAAATGTTATCAAATAAGTCATCGATGAGCTTATCTTTGCCAACTCTGATAATTGTAGAGAACTCTTTTTCACGGCATTCTACTTTAAAAACCATTTAGCCTGATTTGCTGTAGACAGTTTAGAATTCATGTAAATCTTATTCAGGATCTTCAACAATTCTGCTTAAACTATTCGATTCTAATTAATTTTCGTCAGCTTCGACAAAGCAACACTCTGCGAAATCTCCAATTGTATCTTAAAGCATCATAAAATCTGAAAGTTCAGGAATGTTAACATCTGCTACGTATCGCTCAGAAGGTGATTCACCCATATTAGGAAATATTTTGTATCTTCCTGGATTATCAGGAAAACGCAGCAATTGCTAATTCATGGAGCTCTTTGATTTATAGGATGATATTACAAACTTGATAAAAGCTCCAATCGAAGTATCCTTTAAGTTGAGCTCGAAATCTAAACTCACATCCTCTCTGTTAAAGAAATAAACCTTTAGAGGTTTCATGTCTGGATTTCCTCTGTTTCCCATGATAAATACTTTTTTGCCTTCATCTTCAAATATTTTTCAACAAAATATCTAATTAGCATATGTAAGAAGTTATTAATCTTATTCAAAGACTAAGATTAATATGTTAATGTAATACTTTTACTTCTTTAAATTAAAATAGTTTTTAAGCAAATAATTACCTTTATCAGTTTCATTTGTCTCTTAGTTTAAAGAAGAAGTTTATTTTAAATAGAACCTTGACTCTATGACATGCATTGGAACTTCTTTAAATACTTTATATGGATCAAACGGTTCAGCTGGCTCAGGTATTTTTTCTTTCGTGTTATTTCCATGTTTGATTAATTGATGTAAATCACAAGCGACACATCCTTCTTGATTATTTTCATCTTATATAGCATGATTATGATTCATGTTAAGTAGTTCAAGTTGCTTTAACAATTATTCTTTTTTATCGTTATCATAGTAAACTGTACTACTTCTGAGCATCTTAATTTTTTTGAGATTCTGTGTGATTAATTTGAAGTGATTGTCATTCGCATTTTCTTATTTGAGAATCTAAGCATCGATTTCTTCTTTCTCTGGTTTATCAAAAAAGTTCTCACAACTCTATGATTTTCTTGGTCTTGTAGTACTTTTACTAGATGGTTTAAAACTAATATCTTAATCTTGTTCTTCTTGTTCAGCTTCGTCTTGTTCAGTTTAAGCACTTGAAGAACTATCAGAATTCTCACTCTTAGAGCATATTATTTAATGATTCACAAATGCATCGGTACTTAGACAATTTTTATAATGTTTCTTCGGCTCTAGCAATTCAGAATTATTGTTATCATGAGAAATCAAAGCTGTTGTCATTGCTCTTGGTTTCCCTTCTATCATCTCCAAAGAACTGTTTTATTCCTGGAGAACATCGTCATGTTAGTTCTTTTGAAGATTTGCAATACTTGATTTCTTCCCCTCTGATTATTCAGTATTCTCCTCAACTGGACCCATAATGTTTAGTATTGGGTTATAAGCTGCATTCCTTTTTCTATTCTTATTTTCAATATTAAAGACTTTTTAACCAAATGATTCTTCATTAGGTTCATTTTTTATCAGAACTTGTGTCTTTGGAGAATTATCTTACAATTAATTTGTAAATTCTGTGTTTGCACCATTTTTCATCTAACTTTTATTAGAACTGATATCTTTTTAAGTGAAAAACAATTCACTTTAAACATCTCTTTGGATTACTTCTGTTCTGACATGATGACCTGCTCTTTAAAAGAATCTTCTCCCTTATTGATTTGCTTGCAACATCTCTGGATTATTAATATTCTCATTGTAATTATCTCCTCCTACAATATTATCTGAGGATTTAGTGATCTAAGTTGTCGCAGTAAAAAGTTAATTTATCTATTATTCGCTTTCTTTTTTTAGATCGCTGTTTGATTTTTCACCACTTTCTTTATTATTTGAAGTATGCATAGAACTTTGTGATCCATGAGCGCTGCTTGGTGGAACAGGCTGATTAAACTTTGAAAGGACATTCTAAGGGGGGATATTATTACCTTAAAAATGGCTAGGAGTGTTCAAGATGCTCAAACTATTATGAGATTAGTTTTAATTATTCAGAATTTGCGAAATCAGATTGATATGATGATGAAAATTTAAAGTAGTTAAAACTCTGCTTTTTCTTTCATGATGTGTACCTATAATATTCTTGCGAAAAGTAGGGTTATTTAAGCGATTGACATCATTAATTTCGTGAAGAATCTCTTCTGTAGTCTGCTATCTTACATCGAGAAGACATAGTTTTAATACTTTTTTGCTATTTTTCATGTCACGGTAAATTTATTTCATTAATGGTCTTTCGAGATTATCTTCTTTTCGTGATGACATCTAATCATTTCTGCTGAACGGAGTAGATTCATCTAGCGCAAAAGCTTAGTTTTTCTTATTTTCTCTTTGCTGAAACTAATATGGGTAACATTATTACAATGGAAACCTTTAATTATCAGCAGCTTCTTTTTGGTTATGCTAATTTAGAGACATTTGATTTGATTCAATATCATAATCATCTTCGTTTTTTCGTGCATTCTTATTTTTACTCCTAAAATTAAAATGATCTCCTGTTTATTCATCGCTATCTTATGAGCTTTCACTATCAGAGCTTTCAGTGAGAGATGAAAAATAATGTTTTTCTTTCCATTTTTTATCTAAAGCACCTTTATCATCTTTATCATCATCTAGCTCAGTTGGCATCAAATGGATAACATTATCCTCTTTGCCAAGGTAGATTTCTTCAAATTCTTAATAATCCATGGGAGATTTTGACCAAAATTCTTTGTAGCAAAGATTTCTCCCTTCAGTTTTTTAATTATGTTTCTTTTTTATGTATTTCTGATTTAGAGGTCAATTAAAGAAACCAGCCCCAAGATAAGAATGCTTAAAATTTATCTTAGTGAAAGTTTCTCCCTTTATTCGATCTTTCTAATGATTACGACCTTCCTTTTTATTTGGTTCTAATACTTATTTGAATCAAACGCTAATTTAAAAAATTGATTAATTCTTTCAAAAAATGCTATGTAAATTTCAGTTTAAGGATTAATAATTTTGTATTCTTGTATGGTCTTTCTACTTAATTAAAAGCTTGAAATAGCCAAACAGGGAAAATTCAATTTTATTATTGAAAAAGAAATTTAATAAGTAGAAGCAAAAAGAAAGTAGAACAAGAGATAATTGATGAAGGTAATCAATTCTCAAGAACCTGTTGTTATAACTTAGGGCAATAAAGTACTTCAACCATAGTTTGATAAGCTTATCAAAACGGAAAGGTTACTGACAAAAATTGAAAATGATATCCAAAGAAGGAAGAAAGACATAGACAGGAATACTATTGTCGATATCCTCAAAAAGGTAAGATTTTTAGATAAAGAATTTATGAAATGGAGATGATAAATATTTTCTATTCGATCAGACCCAGCAACTCTATTAGTTGATTTTAGCTGAAATGCATTTCCAGCTAGGAGAACTTCGTCTTGAGAAATTCACTTCCATAATATAAAAGATATTTAGTGGATAAAATGCATTGCTTGATATAATTCTTCGTATAAAAGTTAATTCTGAATTTAACTAAGACTAATTCTTAGAGAGTCTTTAAGTATTAAAGCGCAACAACAAGTTTACAAGATCTCAATCATTTGATAGGAAGGATTCTGTTTTTGAAGTTGGCTCTCCTTCTAGCCGCTCACCTGCTGGTTTATCTAGAATGGGGATGTCATAGCTAAACTCTATAAAAAGATAAATTGTTTCAATTAATCAGATGCCTGAAAAGGTAAATTAATTTGATAATATGTTCTATTCAAACATAAACTGTTAATTCAATTTGATTTTTTCAACTTGGTTTAGAAATTGGTAGAGAAAGGAACAGATACGCAGTAGGACATTTTAGAGGCAAAAAATATCAATTAAATTGCAATAAAATAATTAGAATTGATCTCAATAACGAAGGACTTAAGTGAGGCTACTGATAGTGTAGAAGAGTTTCTTAAAGGGAAGAATCTAGTTTTCAATGCAGATGCCTCGAATGCTGAAAAATCACTCAAAATTGTACTAAAAGATCTTTAACTAAAGAAGAAAAGAGCTGAATAAAGTAAGTATTTAGAGTTTAACAAATAAAAAGATCCTTGACTAATTATTGAAAAATCTTTAATATTACTTGGAAGACTTCATTCTTTATTTCTAACATATTTGTTATTAGTTGAAGAAGAAGGAAATTTGCTGCTCTCAAAAGAAGAAAATCTCAAAAAAGGGTACCAAAATATGGAATCAGAGTTAATGAATGGACTGAAAGACGTTGCATTCAAAGCCAAAGCAGCTTAAGAGTTTTAACTCAAGCAGAACTTCAAATAAAATAGGAACCAAGTAGAAGTTTAAGAAATATACACGCAAACCGAGAGAGATGTTTTAAAAGAAAGATATGAACGACTCTCCTTCGAAGGGAAGTTAAAAGATAAAAAGTTGTCTGAAATTGAGAAAAAGTACAAGGAAAGCAAAAGAGAATCAGAAGTATTAGAAGTAAAAATAAAGACTCTCAATAGTAAAATTGATGAATATGTTTTTAATGAACGTAAAAGAGAAGAAGAAGTAAGAAAATTGAAAAAAGAAAGAGAACTATCATTGTCATAATAAGAAAAGGAAAAAATGCGTAAATATCTCGAGGAGAATATTAAGCTCAAACTAAAACTGAAAGAGTTAGTTGAAGAACTAAAGAAACTCGAAGAAGAGGGAAAGACAAATCTAGAAAAATTCAAGAGATTTATTTAAAATTCAAATCTCACAGATGAATAAAAGAAATTTCTTCTTGGAAAAGCTGAGGAACTATTTCACACAGACTATTCTAAACGGTTTAATTTCAAAGAAATTGAGCATCTTGCAAAAATAGACTAAGAAATGCTTAAAGATGGTTTAGTTAAAGATATTATTGGTGGAGATCTTCTTTAATTTGTAAGGGCTTAAAATATAAAATATCTGAAAAGTAACTAAATGAATTATTGATAACAGGTGAAGAAATTAAAGGTTGAGCAAAAGGAGAGAGCTTAAAAATTTCTGAATAACCCTTAGTATGATGCTGATTTTGATCCAGAATTATTAGAAGATGGCCAATAGCTAGTTGTCAGAAAAATAAAGAAAAAAATATAAAGAATTAATTCAAGAGGTAAATTAGATTTCAAGTTAAATATTATATTAATAAATGATCTAACAGGTGAGCTTGTTGAAGAGGAAATAGAGATCGAAGAAGAAGTTATTCTTGATAAAAATGGCAATGAAATAAGAAAAAGAGAAAAACCTAAAACAGGAGTTGTTACAGATCCATCCATTGTTGATTTTGTTAATAAACATGGGGGATTAGCAATTGGAGGAAGTAAATATATTTTACCTTAAAAACCAGGAAGACCAGTTGCTAAAGATGGTAAACCAATTAAAGAAGGAGAATGGTTTGTTGATGAACGGGGTAATAAAGTAAAAATGGTTAAGAACGAAAATGGTGAAGAGGAATATGAGATTGAAGAAAGTAAGTTTAAAACATATTTTATTATTATTATTATTGCAAATAGCTGAATAATACAATTGAATGGTTAATAGAGTACATTGATGAACATGGAGTAGAAAGAACAAGAATTAAACAAATGAAAGTCAAAAAAGATCAAGTAATAATAAAAATAGAGGAGATCATTGAGATTAATGGAAATTTGTATTGTTAGAATGGCGAAGAGTATACTGAAGAGACTTACATTGATCCTTCAACTGGGTTGCAGATGCACGTTATCAAAAAGATAATAAAAGATAAAGATGGAAATGTAAGTTTATTTGAATAAAATTATCATTTCTTTATTTTGATTGCTTTTAGGATGTAATTGAAGAGATTATAACAGATAAAAATGGCAAAAAAATAGTAAAGAGTAAGTTATCTATGAAAAATAATAAACTAATGATACTATTATTAACTAGGAACAAAAGTGAAGAAAGATAAAGATGGAAATGAAATTATTGAGGAAGAAATAATTGATGAATTTGGAAATAAGTAGATCGTCAGAGTAACTTTATAATTGGTTTTTATTTATTCAGTGGCTCTTTTAATGTTTTATTCTAATAATAAGACCAAAAAAATGAAGGATGCAAATGGAAATGATATCATAGTGAAGGAGATAATAAATGCTGATGGAAGCAAAGTTGTTATTACTGAGAAAATTGATAAGAATGGAAATAAGATTGTTATCGAAGAAAAAACAAATAAATTTGGAAAATCTACTCGAGTAATTTTGAAATGTTTAGAAATTGTTATTTACTTTGTTTAATTTTGAAGACTGAAAAACGAATCGTTGTAGGAGCAGATGGCAAATAAATTTTAGGTGAGATTTTAAGGCGCTCTTTTTTATTAAATAATTTGATTTTTCAAAAGAGGAGGTGACATTTGATGACAAAGGCAATAAAATTGTGAAAAATACAAAATTATTGGTTGATGAACATGGTAACACATTTGCATAAGAAGAAATTACAGATGCTTAAGGCAATAAAATTATCAAGGTAGTTTTAAATAGCAGCCAGTTGTTTTGGTCATTAATTAATAACTTTTTTCCAAGAATATCAGAACCAAAGTAGATAAAGATGGGAACGAATATACAGAAGAAGAAATCATAGATGCATAGGGAAATAAAATAATAAAAGTACTGAATTTTTAAAAAAATTATCTTGTTGAAAAATTATTTTTCAGAATATTAGAAAAAAGATAGACAAAGATGGAAATGAATACACAGAAGAAGAAATTATTGGTCCAGATAATATTTCAAAAATAGTCAGAAAAAGAATAGATAAAGATGGAAATCAAATAGAGGTAGATTTTAAATCAAATCAATAGAGGTTAATATGTGAAATGTTAATAAATAGGAAGAAGAGTACATAGATGAGAATGGGAATCAAATTGTGGTTAAGAAAATACGAAATGCTGATGGATCTGTTACTGAAGAAAAGTAAGTTAAAAATATGGTTATTTTGAATTAATCTGAATGCAAAACAGGTTTAATAAGACTACAGGTGAAAAGATTATCATTAAAAAGAGGATTGATGAGTCAGGGTAAAATGAGATATTAACTTGATAATTATCTAATGAAAATCCTTGAGTAGAAGGGAGATCATTGAAGAAACAAACATTGATGCTTCTGGAAAGGCTGTTACCGTTAAGAAAATTATTTCTAAAGACAAAAACGGAAACCAAATAATTGGTAAGGGCACAATAATATCATCAGAATAATTATGTTGATAATTGTTTTTTAATAGAGGAAACTTATGTCGATCCTCTCACTGGGGAATAGATGACAGTGATAAAGAAAATTACTAAGGGGAAAGATGGAAACACTATTATTGAAGAATAGATCATAAATTCCAAAGGAAATGTCAGAACAGTAAGCTTAAATTGGTTTATTCTAAGAGATGTTTAATAAATATTTTGTTAGGTCAAAAAGGTGATTTAAGGAAATGTAGAAGAAACTGTCGAAGAGGTATTTGCTTTAATAATTGTTTAAGGAACCTTTTCAAATATGTTATTAATAAATGAATAGATAATAGGAGCTGATGGGAAAAAGTATAATGTTAAGAAGAAAATCTACAAAGATGCGAATGGAAACCAAGTTGAAGAGGTATTATTAAAAATTATTGAATTTGTGTTTACTTTTTTTGTTGAAATAAAGGAAGAGATAATTGACTAATATGGGAACAAATAGATAATCAGTAAGGATAAACACTCTTTTTATCTCTATTACCTTATCCAATTATTGTATTAGAGAAGATATTAGGGGCAGATGGAAAATACACGATTGAAGAGACTAAAATTTCTAAAGATGGAACTTAAACAAGTAGGAGCTAATTAAATCAGTTGAAAAAATCCAATATTTATCATTTTTTTAAAAGTAATTAAAAAGGTTATCAATAAAGATGGTACAATTGAAGAAACAATCATCGATTCAACTGGAAAAGTTACTAAACGCAAGCATAAACTTGGAACTGATGATAAAGCGATTTAGATCGATACGCCATAAAATCTGAGAAATATCTTACTGAATCTTGGATGTCGGGCTGATAAAGTTGATGAACTTGTCTAAGCTATAATGAATTACATTTAAAAGGGAGAGGCTATTGTTTTAGGAGATACTTAAGCAATTCTTCTCAAGCTTGATGAGTATTCATTTTTTTAACAGTGTGATAAATAAAAACTTATTGATTTTTAGAAAAGGGATTGAGGCTTAATAGTAAAATAAGTTGAAAAAAAATGTAAAACAAGAGGACGAAGAAAATGACTAAGAAAAGCTTGATGTTCTTGATGGAATGACAGAAGAATAGTAGATGGAAGCTTTATTCAAAAAAATGCTTCAAAAGAGTAGAACAATTTAATTTTTAATAGTGACATATTTATTTCAAAAATCCAGAGAAAATAGAATAAATTCCTAATTATTTATGTATGAACTATTATTTTCATAGAAAATGAATTCGGAGACATCTTCAAGACCATTAAAAACCATCTAGGCAAGATTGGTGATCAAGAAATTAGTTAAGAGGATTTCAAGAATTACTTCAAGAAATTTTCAGAGGTTCATCAGAAATGTGGATAAAATTGCCCACATCTTAGAAGATTTTACTTACGACTTGGCTTTACTTGGCTAAAGTATAAGAGAAATTTCTTAAAGCTCAAAGATACTCGAATATAGGCCTTCAATGCGAAAAAACAATCTACTTAGCTTTTCCCTTAGATAAAGAATAATTCAAATGTAATATCTAATGAACAGAATTCTCAAATGAATGCTTGAAATAACTAATGAATTGAGAATTAAAAAGATTTCTAATAATACATAGTTGCGCTTTCAACAAAAAGATATCTTATTTTGTGTTAAGTATATTCTGATTTACAATATTCAACCATTAAAAAATAAACAACTACTCAGATATTGTAATTCAAATTCAATTTTTATTTTCTGCTAAAGTTTCTTTTTGTATCAAGAAAGTCATATGGGTTTGCTTCATTTCATTTAAAAAATTAGCTTTCATAGCTAATTGATTAAAGTGGATTGGATCTTTTTTTAATATGTGCATAGTTAGAGAGGGTTTTGGAGAGCTATTCACTTTATGGTTCATATTCATCTTCTGTTGGAGGCATAATTCGATCAAAATCTAAGTCAGTAATAAGGGTTTTTTAAGTGAAAGTATCCTTGACCATTTTTTAACACTATTCAATTTCTAAGTATTCTTTTAAGATGTTACTATCATAGCTAATTTTCTGATCAGTGAGGATAATTAGTCCAAAGAAATTCATTTTTTTCTCTTCTGTCTTGATAGCAATTTATTCATTCTTTTTAGAGACACTTAGCAATGATTACTTTTATTTTAAAAGGTTGTTTTAAACTTTATTCAATAAATTTATTGAAGATTCACCAAATAAGTTAATAAGCTACACAAGAAGAGTGTTATTATCGAAACTAGGAGATTCAAATAGTTTATTGTAAATAGTTATTATGCAATTCCCAAAGTCTTTGCTGGTATTAATGAGAGTATTCAAGTTATCATCTCCAAGCTTTAAAAAATCTTCTATTATGCCTGAGCGACAAAACTACTGATAAATGTTGGACCTTGTTATTAAGCGAAGAACTTGAATGAGTTTAAATTATATTAATCTGAGCTAGACTAAGAAATTCAAGCGAGTAGAAAGAGCAAGATTTTCTTCTAAAATTTTAAGTTAAAACTCACCAATATTGCTCGCACTTTTTAAGACTTATTTGTAGTTTTTGAGATTTGTGAAGAAATTGCAAGTTTGCATTGTTTGTGATTTAATTACTTTTTAATTTTGGTAAACAGGGGATGTCAGTTTTTGATTAAATATTTTTGATTACAAATGATTCGTTTTTCCTTAATCTGGAAATGGTTTAGTCAGAAGGACACTCTAAGGTTTATATCTGAGGAGATTAGGTGCAGAGGCATTATGATTGTTGCTTTGAGAAATAATTTAACTTATTATCTCATTCATTCCTTCTATTTTCTGCAGATTATTAGGAGAATAAGGGATTTAGCTGTGATCTTTATAAAACCATTTCGGAGCATCTCCTTTGTAGTCTTCATCTTCAATTTCTTCTAAAGACATTTTACTTTCATTCATTTCGTTGAATTCCGTTTCTTATCTTGTAAGAACTTCTTCTCTGTCTTTTAATCGTTAAATTCCTGATACGGATAGTGTAGGAGTTTCATTTTTTATCATTCTTGGTAGTGAGGAAATGTGAATTAAGTTAAGATTGTTTTTTGTTAAGGTAGACATACTTTGAGATTAGCTTTATTGATTGTGATCTTCATCTTCTTCGTCAACAGGAAAACTATCAGCAGAATCATTAAGATTTCTCTTATTATCGTTTTACGATTCATCTTCAATTTCACAACTTTCTGATTTATCACCATTTTCATTTTGATCATCCATTTCTTCTTCAGATAACCTATTGAAATCATCTTCTCTGGTGTCTTCTCTTAAAGATGAAAGAAATCCTTTTTTTTAGAAATTCTTCTCAATCTTTTTCTTGTTGTATTTCTCAAAAGAATAACTTTTTGTTAGTTTTTTATTAGTTTCATTAGTTTCTTGAGTTTGTTTTTCTTCGTTATCATTTATTTCAAACTGATCTTCGATGAATTCTTCAAGTATTTGGCTTTGTTTAAGTAAAATGAGTTTTTTCACTAATATATGGCGTTAACATAGTTGAGATGGAGTTTTATCATTAAACTGTCTTGAAAATATATCAACATGGTTGTTCAGCAATAGAGACACTATTTTAGGGCAATTTAATTCAGAAGCTAAATGCAGTAGAGTTAAACCTTCAGGCCCTCCTGGCTTATTTAAAAGAAATCCTCTTTTTATTTTTTTGGAGAAACATACACTATTATAGTTTAGAGCAAATTGCAGTGCTTCAAGAGATCCGCATCTTATCCCAAAATGAAGAGGACTCCATTTAGCATTATTTTCTAAATTAGGATCTGCTCCATTATCTAGTAGAAGCTAAGCAATTTTCACTGATTCTTCTGGTTCTTTTATGAATTATTAAAAGAGATAATGCATTGGAGAGTTTCCTTCTGCATCGACTTTATTGACATTAGCTCCAAACCTAATCAAATCTCTTAATAAAAAATACTGTAGTTTAATAACCCCGATGGTGAGACAGCTTCCGAAACCTCCTCCACCAAGATTGGTATCTGCCTAAAAACAATATTTTATCACATCATAAAAGGTAACTTAAGATATTTCTCTGCTTACCTAATTGAACACAAGGATTTTGGCTGAAAAATATTTTTCTTCAAAAATGCTAAGAGAAAGAGGAGTATGTCCATCGAAGTCAACTTAATTTATTAGATCAGGATTTAGAGTAATAAGGCATCTTAAAGCAGAAATATCTTCATCCATAACAGCCTTTTATAAAATAATTGTTGTCATAAAAAATGATAAGTGAAAAAAGTAATTTACAAGATGAAGAAGATTTCTGCCATTTTTTGGATCAATCAAATAGTACTAACTGTAAATAGGTGGGCTATTTGTCAGATTAGCTGTGATATTTTACTTATGTTCTTCAATATCCTTAGAAAGGTTGTTCATTTATAATATATCACAATCTTGCTGTTAAAACAATGACTAAGGGGATTCTACAATATCCAAATTTAATTTCTGTAATAGTAATGCATTTTATGTCATTTCTTTATCACTATCTTATCTTTTTTCTCCTAATGGTTCATTTCTTTTTATTCCAATTTAGCTTTTATTTGTGTTTTTAATGAACTAAGAGCCAGACTAAGGAGACACTATCTTCGCAGATAAATGACTATTTTAATAATTTTCCTCTTGAAAAAAGCTTAAATCATTGTGTGATTTCAATGCATCATCACCAACACTAATTGCTGTTTAGCTTGAAAAGTTCATTAAAGGAATTGTTGCTGAACTTCCAATCTATGGAGGTACTCCATTACTGGCAATATTCTTAGTTCCATAAATACTATTGGATTATTCTTGCATTAGATTAGAATTATTTTAATTTATTTTGATTTAATTTGTTTACTATTTTTTCTCTTCCTACTTACTAAAATGATCAAGCTATTTAAGAGGTAGTAATATGCCTGAGAATTCACTATTATGAGTAATACTATCAATGATACTATTCTTAACACCATTCAAAGGAGATTACAATTCTTCCTCATGATGAAAAAGATGTCCGTTTGTTTTTGGAGCAAGAGGAAGAAATTGTATTCCATCTATTTCTTTGGGAAGGCAGCTTTCGTTAATGCTGGTGAAGGTGCTATTTGCTAGGTTTCCGTTGCTAATGTTGAGGGTAAATTGCTTCATATTAAATTAGTTTTTGAATTGAGCTCCTAATTTAGGATTTGAAGAGTCCACTATTGTGTTATTTTCTATGTCTAATTAGGGATGCTAATAGTTTGGCTTAGCTTAAGTAGGAAAATTTCTTCTTTTGATGGTTTTAGACACTCTAATTAGTTCCTTATCTGAAAATTTTGTTGTGAATTACAGAAAAGTTACATAACCTTAGGAACGATTTTCTCGAAGAAGACTGAACATCTCTAGAATAATGAGGTTTCCTTCTTATCCTTAGACAGTAGTTCTTCTAGGAGGAAGGCAATATTTAAACCAATCTATTGAAAATTCTTTTAATTGAGATAAGGCAGTCATTTCAAAAGGTATTTCAGTAAAATCATTGGAACTGACATTCAGTGAAGTCATGTTTTAGAGGCTGCAAAGCTCTTTGCTGAGTGATTTGATATGATTTTTTGAGAGGTTTAAGCGCTGTAGGCATATTTTCCAATTGATAATTTCATCTGGAATTTCAGTTATTAAATTGTTTGATATCGAGAATGATTCAAGTTGAAGTTCTGAAAAAAGTTCTTTCGGAATTATTCGAATTAAATTATTTTCAAGCTTCAACACTTTCAAATTTTAGAGTAACAAAATCTCCTCTGGAAAAGTTGATATTTAATTCGAGCTAAGGTCTAAGACTTAAAGAGTTTAAGGATTTAAAAGCGAGAAATGCTTGCTGAGATCAGAAATACCTTTGTTTACAAGATTTACAGCATAACCTAAAGTTTAAGGTGTTTACTAATTTCCTATTCCGCCACCTCCAAAATAAGCTGTACCACTTAAGCCAGAGTTAAGGTCTTTATTTGAGTCTCTAATTCCAAAGTTTTAAGTTTACAAAGAATCTTAACTTTTTCTAGACTCATTTGGATGAAAAGATGCTTCGAGAAAAGGAGTTGAGCTTGGATTAGTAAGAAAATTTTAATCAGGTAAAACCCTTTTGGAAAGAGAAATTCCAGAAGCCATTATGGGAACTATTTTAGAAAAATCAACAATTAATTATTTTAAAAGAAAATAAATAAAAATATTTACCTTGATTATGTTCTGGTTTATTAGGAGCGATGGCTCTAAACATGTCATTAGCATGTGGATTTTATCTATTCAAGGAATTTGGAGGAGAAGAGAATCTCTTAGTATAAAGGGAAGGTTACGAGTTGACAGATTAAAGAGATGTCCTTGCTTAACTTGGATTTAGAACGTATGAATTCACTTATTAATAATGAATGATATTTTTGGATTTCATTTCTTAAAAACTATTGTTTGTTGTTTATTATTGCGTTTGGTTACACGTCTCTGATGTGGTTGAACTATTTTAATTTTCTACTTTCTAAATCGAAAAGACTTGTCTCTATCCGCTCTGAAGAGTTTTCATTCTTGAAGAAACTGAATTCATATCATTTTCTTTAACTTCATCAACGTCGTCACTAATAAAAGGCTGCAGACCTGTGTATCTTTGCTAAGAATCGTTTTATGTAAAAAATGGGGAACTTTCCATTGTTGAACTTTAATGCTTGCTGTGACTGTGATTCTCCTACTCGAATTTATTGAATTAAGTGCGAATTTCATAGATTCTATTTACTTCTGCAAGCAAGTCAAATGGTTATTTTCCAACAGGATGTCTTTGTAGATTTGAAGATTCTTGATTGAGAAGTACTCTTTTTTCATGAAGAAACTACATACTTTCTCTGCTATACTTATTTGAGCGATTCCGAAAGGTTTCTATATTTTTATTGTGAGATATCTCTTTCTGCTGTAACTCTTTATTCAACAAGTTATGCTGATTATCAAGCTAACTCAAAGGAAACTAGTTTCCATAAAGTTTACTTGGCCTAGATTAAGATGAAGTTTATAACGAGCTGGTATTCTTTAACCATTTCTCTTTATTTGACTCAGTCTTCAATTGAGTCAATTGAGCAGATTTTGGAATGAAAGTTTTCTGTTCTTTCATAGAAGCCAAATTACGAATTACTACTTGTTTTTTCTTGTTTAATAAACAATTTGAAAAAATATAATACCCTAATCCCTAACAACTGCCAAATCAGAAATCTCTATGGATGGAAGAAAAAATCATAACACAAAGAAGCACTGAATTAAATATCATTTGAAAATGAACGTGTTCAAACATATTTTTTTTAAAAGCACATTATCAGGAACAAATATTATTTTGATGTTTATTTCTTGAAAAAGCAGAAAAGTAGTTTTAAAACAATAATAAAACATAGATTAATTCAACCTTTGATTTTAGTGATTTAAATAAATAATCAAGAGAAAAAGATTATTTCAAGACTAAACAAATAACTTTCTTGCTATCTTCCATTTTTTGTAGAGACTGTAACACTTGCTAAGGGAATCTGCAATGGCTAGAATTTATTTGTTGGACTGAATATGAGGATGGATGTATTTGGAATATTTGGTCTTTATTTTACTTATTTATTTGATAACTTTCTGTGAAGCTTGTCCTAGTTAATATTTTAAAAGAGTAATTAATATGGAGGAGATATGAAATATTCCTCATCTTTTGGAGGAAGACTTGGTTAAAGCCAAAGATTGTTGTTGATTACTTTATTTTTTTGTACTTTTTTTCTCTTCGCTGTTGTTGTAGTTATTGCTACTGAAGATGTTATTTTTATCAATTTCTTCACTTTTTTTTGAGCTCAAACTCAATTTTTCACTCTAAATAATTGCCTTTCTTTTTTTCTCTTTTGATCCTACAACATAGAAACCGTCTTCATCAATTTCACTGAAATATTTATTTTCGTTATGTTTTTCTTCTTTCTACTCCTCAATACTATCGAATTCAAGTTCCTATGCCTGTTGTTCTATTTATTATTCTACGAATTCTGGTTCTTTATTACAAGGAAGTTTAATTTCTTCTGAAATTCTGTCCTCTTTCTTTTCTTCAATGATAGGTGATTCAACTATCTTAGCTTCTAATTACGTATTTTCTGCTACAACTGCCTCTCCTTTTCTTTTTTTATTTTTCTTCTGCTTTACTGGTTTCTTTTCTTTCTTGCGTTTGAGTACATATAGAGAATGATAAACTGCTTGAGGATTAGTTCCAGTATAATTACTATCACCAAGATGATCAAAGCCATATGTAGCTAGAATATTTTTCAATTCTTCTCTATTGAATAGCTTCATGTATCCATCTGCAGGATGATCAGGATATTATCGATGCATTTCTTCAATATAAACTCGAAGAGCTTTATCGTCAGTTGGAACATCGTGTTCCCTTATAAAAAGATACCCATCTAAAATTAGAACTCTTTAGATTTCCTTCATCATGGCATCAAGTTACTCGAAATGATGTATTGCCATAAAACAAGTTATCAAATCAACTGAATCCGTTTCCATTCCAAGTACATTGTTGGTATTCTAAAAGTATTTCACAATCCTCTCTGATTAAGGCTGAACAAAATCTTCTTCTCGAAATACATCGACTCCATAAATTGTATCAATATCTAGATTCTCAGCAATTGCGCATGAAATTTCTGAATTTCCACATCCAACATCTAAGTATCCAAGCCACTTAGGTTACTAAGGTAATAGCTTTGTAAGATGCTGTAGTCTATCTTTATTTCGTCTATCTTTCTTCATTTCTTCTGTAGGTTTTTATGGTACGAAATCGCTTGATCCTTTTCTTCCTTAATCCTGCTATAAACCGCCAGTTAAATGTGCATTAAGATCACCCTTTTTTATTGAGCTATCTTTCTTTTAAAAGTGCCTTGATCCTCGATTCGATCCATTAGAGTTGTTCCTTCTTTGTTCTGGCTTTCCACGAAATTGCTGAGAAGAAGCCTGCTATTTCGATTAGTGAATAAGAGCTGTTTATGCACTTGACATCTTAATAACGATAAAATGTGATAGCCGAAATTAACTTCTAAAAGATATCTTTATTTGTTTTCTTTTCTACGATAACCCTCGATCTACTTCTCACTTGGATCTATTATATCGCTCATCCTACCCACACCAATGTCTTCAGGTTTGCAAAATAAATAAAAGCAGTTTTTCCTTTGTGGGAGTTAAAAAGTGTACTGCTTCTTTAATTAAATATTTTCCCTTTAAGCTAAAGAGTTATGCTATTGAGTGTTGATAATTAGATAAACTACATTTACTTCCCCAAGAATAATATCATTGTGACAATGCCTTAAAAATTAAGGAATTCGCTTAATCAAGGGAACATTAATTGTAATTAAAAAAATAAAAAATAGAAGTAAGCACTCAAAATCACAAGAATCAATGGCTGCTTTAAAATCGAATTAAAAAGAATATACTTAAAATGCCATTGACGGAGCACATAAGACTCCCTGTAGATTGACTAAAATGAACACGTATGATCCAGGAGAAAGTACAAGTGATCATTTCAATATGAATAAAATAGGAAATGCACATTAATTTGCTATTAAAAAAGCATTGACATCTCGTTCATGTGATTTCAATCAGCAAATGGTACAAGGCAATTTTGTCTTTAATTATAAGCCTAGTTCCGAAAATAACTCACTCACTAGACATAGTATTGACTTTGTTAACAGTCAATCGTTGTCACTTGATCCATCAAAGAAAATCTTTAATTCTTCAGTACTATCTCCTCAAGTTACTTTGCCTAAACGAGAAAATGAAATCTCTAAGAATCATCTCTAAGAGAAAACAGAAGAAGATAGCACAAATGAACACATATAAGATCATCCAAGTAGTGGAGGAAGTGTTTCTCATGAAGAATAATATCCGATTAAGAAATTCAATTTTAAAAATCCAATAGAAACTATTTAGTAAAAAGATGATGATTTTGGGATAGTAACAGAAAATCATGAAGATTTTTAGAACAACGAAGCTGATGAAAATTACTTTCAAGCCGATGATAACTTGTTTGGCCTTAATAATGATCAAAGCAAATCAAGTGAAAATGATTTAGGTTAAGTTATTTTCTACAAGAAGAGTCAATTTTCTAGAAAAGATATTTAACTCATCAAACCAGAAAAGATTTAAACAAAAAATGAAAATCAATTAGACTCAAGTTAATCAAAAGATGATAATTAATCTGAGAATGATGAAGAATCAGAAGGAGAGAGATAGAATAGGGTTCAAGATTCGTTACCTAATCCTGTTTAAGTGAGAATTAAAAATAAACAAAAAAAATTTAGTACAATTGTGTCGGAAGAAGAAGGATCCAATGCATCTCCTAAACTAGCAAATGAAAAGATTAGTGCTGAGCTCACTCCTGCTTAGCGTAGAAAATCGTAACTAAGTTAAATAGATACCTAGCGTTTTAAGGATTTATTAGAAAAAAGCAAATCAAACTCAAAGCAGCAGGTTCAAAACACACCAAAAACGCCATTAACTCCTGGAGATAAGCTAAAGATTCTTGGAACAGTAGCACGTACTCTGAGTAGACTGCAAGTGAACTAAGTGAATCGCATAGAATCTTCAGTAAAAAATTTTCAATTTTGGATTTTTCTAAATTAGTTTATTTTATTTAGGATCAACTTGATAAAGAAATGCTAAGTATTCGATAGAATAGCAGCTTTTTTTAAGACAATTTAAATAGTGGATAAAAACATCACAATGAAATGGATGTTGCTCTTAATTAGCTGAGAATGGTTGAAATGCTCACTGATTTAGCTGAGAGAGGTCATTCCGAAGATTAAAAATCAATGGTCGCTATCTTACGAAAAGATCCAAAACAGTACTAATCATTGATATCTCCATTATCCCACTTTTCTAAATATGTGATTTATTCCTCTATTTTATTGAGAAGTTATTTTGTTTTTGTAGATATCTCCGATCGACAGACGATCCTTAACACATTCTTAATAGGCTTAATTCAAAGAATTAAAATTGCCCATACGTAGCCTGTAAAAATGGGAACTTGAATGTAAAATAAGATAATTAAAAATCTTTAATAATTGAGAAACTATTTTGATTATTATTTGATGTTTTTAAAATAAAGATAGTGGAATTTTTAGTGCATAATGAAGCGAATTTCGGAATAAAATCAAAGATTGGGGGGAAATTTGAAGAATATCCTTTACAAGTAGCAACGCGATGGAATCATTTCGAAGTAGTCAAATTCCTCCTCTCTAAGAAAATAGTTTCCATAAGTCAAGACCAAATTAGGCTTGCTTACAAGGAAGCAAAAACATAAGAGCTCAAATAACTTTTCACAAAGTTTATTCCTAAAAAGCCTTTTTTCATTTGCTGCTGAACAAGCAAAATAAAAGGAGTTTTTCTTTCTCTTCTCAATTCTGATATTCTTAATCTCTTTTTTACTTTTTACTAAAATCTAAATATTTTCATGTTTTCCAGATGTACGTTTTCAATTTTGTAATGAATACAATAATTTTATAAGTATTGGCAATCACGATTATTTTAATATTGTAAGCTAACCATTATAGTTTCCAAGTTTTTTGGACAATTCTCCTGTTGAATATTCAATTGAAACTTCAGCTATTTCTGTTTAAATCATGAACAATTATTGAAAATCATAAACATTAATTAATAGATGAATTTACCTGACATATTAAGCATATTCTTAAACTTATCGAACTCCTAAGGAGCACTAGTTCCAAGCTGAGATTTATACATGTCAAGAACTTCTTCGAGCTCTTTTTCCATGTTTTTTCTGGTTAATCTAAAATCTGAGGGCTTAAAACAAATTAAAAGTGTTAGATCAAGACAATCAAATTTTAAATTAATATTACTTTTTCTGATCCTGCACTATCTTATTCTCCTTCCTCAGAACTCACATTAAAGTCTTCTTAGTATTGCTCATCCTCATCTGAGTCAATATAATCTTCTCTTTAAGGTAAAGATTCAATATCAAAACTATCTTCGTTATTATTCTTCACAGAATCCTCTTATTTTTGATTGATCTGTTCAGCAAGCTAAGTCTCCTTTGTAGTTAATTATTAAGTCTAAATACACTCACTAATAGCAGTTTAGTATTTAATCATATCATCTTTATTATTATCTTCAATAAATTCATTTTTTTCATCAATTTCTTCTTTAAGTTCTTCCTCAGTTTCTCCTTACTAAATAGGATCTTAAAGCTCTTAACTGATTTCCTCATTGATGTTTGGCATTTTCGGTTAAGAGTTTCCTAATTTCATATTTATTCCTTTCTTAAACGCAGTTTAATTGAACACTGAATTCTATTTAAACAAAAAATTAACTTATTTTAACACAATATTCTGTTTTAATTCTAAAAAAATTACATTAGTAAGTGATAGATTAAACGAAACATTTGAATCTTGCATCATAGAACTTTCTGCCTTACTTTAAAATTGTTTCCCAGATGTTGCATTATTAGCAATCCCTTCCACTTTTTCTTTCAAAGGTTGCCCTTAGCTAAGAGTATCTCTTGATTTTTCTAAATTGACAACAGGGCTGTCTTTGGGTTAATTCTTTATTTAACTTTTTTTAGGTGATTCTTTTTTAATTAGTTCATATTCCTGTTTGACCTTGCTTTGTAAATTATTCATCATTTCTTCAATCTTTTTATCATAATTTGATTGTTATGGAGTAGTTAACTTATCATTCTTAGGTGCACTAATTTACTGTTTCTAAACTAATTTACCTTATTAAACAGCAGGAGATATTTCTCCTGATACTTTTTATTTTACAATCGGCTTTGCTTCAATATTTTAACTTGGCTTTTGCTGAACATGCTTTTCTTACTAAGAAACAGGTTGAGTTACAGGCTTTTTACTTGCTCTGACTTCAATCATTTTCTTTTAAACATCATTTTTAACTTCACTCATCTGCTTTTATATTAAATCTTCCATTTTTCTAATATCTTTGCTGTTTTTTCTTTGTGGTTTATTATTAGGAGTGATTGACTACTTAGTTTGTTCTACTTTTGGACTTGCTTGAACTGGTACCTTCTTATTAGCTGTTATTGGAGTTGATGCACTTTTTGCTCCTTTCCCAGCTACAACCAGTTAATTTTATTTTATCTTTTTATCTTCCATTCTTTTCTTCTCTTTTTCAAGATGGAGCTGAGTTTTCTTGATTGGTAAGTTTTTCAATTCGTTTTTCAATCCTTTTGAGCTTAAAAAATCCTTCATTGTATCTACTACAAATGGAAAGGAAAATATTTGCTTTGTGACTGGCCTCTATTCTGGTCTCTTTGCTAATAAAATTCTATAACAAAAAATAATGAATAAGTTCTGTTTAAAAATATAAAAACGCTTACTAAACAAGACATTGTAGCTCTTCTGAATAAGAAGAAGGTATTTTTGGATTAGGCTCGTTGATGATCTTCACCACAAGTTAGATGAGATTATCACAAGAAAACGGATGCTGTTTAGAAAATGAAAATCAAAGAATAAGGGGGCGTAAAAGTAGTCAATTGCAAAATCGTTTTACGCGAAGAGAGCATATCTCAAAGAGAACACATCCAAGAGCCCAAATGTCAGATTAAAAAGTGTAGGGTTTATTTTCACAAACTTCAGGAGAAAGATAGTAAGGTGTGCCAATCAACGTTTGGGCATTATCTGTTGTGGAACGAAGAACTTTAGATACCCCAAAATCTCCTAATTTAATACTTCCATTTGATGTCAGGAAGACATTCGAGCATTTAATATCTCTATGAAGCACGTGATTATTATGAACGAAGTCTACAGCCATTGTGAGCTGAATGAACCAATTCATAATAACCTTTTCTGAAAATAAACCACCTTCTTTTTATTTCTACCGAATGTGAAAGGAAAGATCTCCTTGTTCGCAATATTCCATCACTATCACCAGATATGAAGCATCTTGAAAGCTTTCAATATACTTGACCACATGAGGATGTTACAACTTCTTTAAGAGCAGCAACTAAATATTTCAAAACACTATTTTAATGATAATATAGAAAAATCAAATCAAATACTGACCTCCTATTCAACTGCTTCTCGCTCTTTGCTATCTAAATTTGTCAAGATAATCTTTTTAGCAATGTAAAACTTTCTATCTAGCTTTTATTTGACCAAATAAGCTGTTCCAGATGTTCCTCTTCCTATTTATTCAATCTCCCTATACTTTTTTTTATATTCCTACTGCATACTTTCTGCTTCTTTGACGCTCCCTTTTCGAGAACTTGTAGCTGGTTTCACAAGCTTTTTTCCTGAAAACATGACTAAATTTACCTAATTAGATGTTTTGTTTTTTTTATAAAAAGAATTTTCATTTGATCTGCGAATCAAATGAAGCGATCCAGAAAACATAAAAGATAAATAAGGTTAAAATGCCCAATATTTGATTTCTCTAGTCAAAATAATAATATTATTGTTTTATTAAATCATGTATTATTTTCAGCAAAATAAGAAAATTGAAAACAATATAACAAAATTATCAAATGTCTGATCTCTAATTAACTTAATGTATTTAACACTAATTCCTTTAAAGCAATTGTACCTCCAAGATTATTCTTCTTTTTTAAAAATATGGTTTCGAAATAAGTTGCACAAAAAGGCTTCAAATAGTTCCAGCATTTCTTACGTTTTCTAAGCCAAATCATTTTAATCCCAATTAACTTTTCTCTTTAATCTTGTTTTTTTTTTAGTAAATCTGAAAAATTTTAATATGAGAAAGTTGAATTTAAGACACAAAGCTAGCAAAAAATGGATGAACATTTTTTATCAAAAAAATGTGTAAAAAAGCTGCAAATTATCTTTTGAACATCGAAGCTCAAATTTTCTTTTATTTCTAAGTTGCTTCTCCAAATGAAGGTTGAAAATCAGTTTCTAGTTATGCATTTGATCTTTTCGAGTTAAGTAATTATTGTTGTTATTAATATTGCTATTACTGCAAAAACAACACTTGCTAGCGAAGAAGATCTTTGTTATTCAAGATATCAGATAATTAAGTTGAACCAACTTATAAATGAGAGTTTTCAGTGATATCAGTTTTATTTTAACTGTGTTTGAGCGGAAACTATTAAGATAAGGAGAGTTATTAAGAGTTGTTTAGAAGTTAATTTGTATTTTGATGCTGGTCTAAAAGATTCAAAGAGAATGAACTACGTGAAGACATATTTCCAAGATAATAATATTAATAGTACCAAAAGAAATAATATCCACCTTTCTATTAATCTTTTTAGCTATTTAACTAACATTACTCATTTTGTTTTGGATACAAAAATACAATAATATTCCATTCAATAATAAGTAAAAGTTGGTCCACCCAGTTTATCTAAATTATTTAAAATGTCGGTTGATTAAGACCATTAATTCATTAAAAAAATTATAAATTTAAACAAATAAAACAAAAATATATTCATTTAAGTGAAAGGAAGTTCAAATTGCTTTTAAAGCAACTCAATAGTTTTTGAAAAATGAGAGGATTATTGAAAAATCTGAGATTTATTTTATGTTAGAACAAGATATTTTCAGATTATTAAAAATATCATTCATTCTATTTTAATGTTTTTGTAAGAATTACTATTAAGCTGAACGTCTATTTCAATGCGAGGATTAAACCGACAGTATTTGCGCTTTTTTCCGTTTGGATCAATCTTCTTACGCTCTTAGTTCTTTTTATTTTAAATTTCAGGAGCCTTTTCTTCAACTACAGAAACAATCTTTCCGATAAAACTTTCATCAATATCTTTGTTCTCCATATTTTCTAAATTCTTGAGTTGTAATGAAAAGCTCACATAAAAATGCTCTCCGTGTTTGTCTTTAATATCTTTTGCTGATGAAAAAATGTAAAGATTATTAAAAAATTAAAGGAATCATTCATAATCATTCATTTTAATATTATTAATGAATTATTAATTTGACTTACAATATTTTAGTTCTTTAGTTTGCGGTTCCCAAGTAAGGAAATTAATGACATCTCTCTTTTTAGCATGGCCTTTAATTAAATGAAATAGTCTTGAGAAATGCTCTAATGTCTTTTCTTCTTAATGCTTTTTTTCAATTTCTTTCATTTCAGAACCAACCAAGAGTTTTGACAGGCTTCCTAAAATATTTGATGCGGTTTCTTAAACAAGAGTTGAATTATTTTAGATATTGCTAACCATATCCCCTATGGTTTCGATTGACCTAAGAAGCTTTTTAAAACCTAATTTATCAGTTTCCATTCTTTATCCTGTTCTAGTTATGAATTCCATCTTTTCATTAATTTATTTTTCTGAAAAGGCTGCAGGACAATCAAGCTGCTTAAAGGAATCGCAAAGAATATTAGAATCTGATGTAAAATTTAGTTTCATCATAAGATATGCTCTTTAAAGTTATCTTATTGTCTCAGAAAGATCTTCTATTCTATTCTTGGTTCTATCAAGTTCTTTTAAATTGTTTCCAAAGAAAGACTCAATACTATCCAAATATTAGCAAGAAGTTGTAAGATTTTATTAAATTGATTCTTTTCGTTGATTTAAAAATTGACATGCCTCAATGATTTCGTGAGTTTATTCGTGTTCTCTCACACAAACTCTGCACATTAAGGACGACTGCTGAGCGCAATCTTATGTTTTACAAATAAAGTTAAGGGGAACATCTTTTTTTAATTAATGCTTGGAGCAAGAAGGCATTGCAGGAGTTATTGTATTTTGTTATTCTTGTAAGAGCGAGAGTGTTTTTTACAGTTCTTGTTAGCAACTAGCATCACATGTTTTATCGCAAGAAGAACTAAGATCGAAAGAAGCAAGCTGAGCGCATTGAAGGTGTAGTCTCTCTGAAGGTATTGTTTCTTTTTTATCAACTGCAATTGGGTTGCTTTCATTTGGTTTATAATTATTTAAAAGAGGAGTAGAAAGAAACTGATGAAGTCTTACTTCTTATGACTCTCCTTAAATGGCTTATTGGTTTTACTATTTGAGTGGTTGCAGATTGAATTGAAGTTGTAGAGGTTAATTGCTATTTTGAAGAAGGGAACAATTATCTTGAAATTAAAATTGATTCGCTGAAGAGAATGGTTAGTATTCTTTATCTCCTTAAGTCTTAAAATTATTAGCTGTTGAAGAAATTTATTACTCTGATAATCCGAATTGAGATAAATTAAATGGGAAATTGCTATTATTAGTTTAAAGTGGCATTTACGGTGCATTTCTTAGATCAGTGCTTCCTAGAAGATGCGATAGGTTTGGAAGGCCAGAGGAGATGAATTAAGAAGGAAAAGACAAGTTGTTTCCAAAATTTGTCATCATTTACAATTCTTGAAGAGAATTTTATTAATTCATGAGTTGTGAAAGAAAAAAAGTATTTTGAGATGCTGAAAAGTCTTAAGGCTAGAAATTTCTTGGAGAAATGAAGGAATTTTAGATTTAATATGCAAGATCTTGTTGAAGAGCTGGAGGGTTCGACATTGTGGATGGTAATACTTGATGAAAGAGTTTAGGAATTCAATGTGTATTTTTAGGTGTTAAAGATGGAACTATTGAACTGTTACTAAAGAAGGAAAGTAATAATTAATCCTAACAAAGTGAGTATGGTATGAATAAATTGTGTGTTTATTTTTGTTTTTTTATTTTGGAATTATGATCTGCTGGTTTGAGAAGATTGATTTTAAGCCAAAAAGAAGAAGGAAGGTGTCAGAATTCAAGTAATTAATGTGTATTATTAATAGTTTAAATCAGAAAAGAGTGTAATCCTCTCAAAGAATAGTTCGAGTAGCGTTTGAATAGAAAACTTAAAATAATCTCTCAAAAAAAGCTTATTTTTCATAATTTGAAGAATTATTTTTAGTAAGTTGCTATTCCTTGGGAACAATTTGGTGCTTATGACATGTTTAATCGGTTTCCTCTCATTTCCGCTGTTATCTTGAGTATTGGATTTATTTTTCAGATTCATTTACTCTTCTCTTGTTCCAATCTTAATTGATATTCCCAAATGCACCCTTCCTTCTTTTGCATTCGAATTATTGTAATTAGCACATTGTCTATTACTCCAACTTTTTATCGCTTAGATTCTCTCGAAATAGGAAGCAGATTTTGTTAAAGCACACAAATTTTATTTATTGGAGAAATCATCTTTATTCTGATTACTTATGTTTTTTGTTTCCATTTTTTTCCTAAATGTTATTATTTCTCTTCTATTTCTTTAAACTAATAGCATGTCTAATAGTTTGTATCTTTTTAGAATTTATTAGGTGCCAACTATTACTAAATGACTAAAGCAATTTGGGTACAAGAATTATTTGGACTCCCTTCTTTGAAATTACTCTATTGATTATTAAATCCACTTATTGTTACTCCTCAATATGTGTTGTTTCAATAGTCTAACTACAAATTTTAAGTATTTCAACAAAGAGTTAATTTGATAAGGCGAATGTTCAATAATTACAATAACATAACTAAAATAAAGTATTTAATCAAAAAAGATGCAAAATATTGGAATAATTTATTAAGGAATAAATTCAGGCTGATTTTTATGCAAAATCACATTCGGGAGATTACTTAAAGTGAAATTGTAAATGCCAAGTCATAGTAAGAAGAAAGAAATCGTTGATTTAAAAGTAATTTTGAGTTTTTTCTGTTGGATCTCTTATTCTCCTCACATCATTTTCTCCCAGTATTAACTCTTCTAACAAATTCATAGAATGGTCATTTTCTAAATAATTTTTTTCACATCAAAAGAAAAAAATCAAATTACCTTTTTGCTTTTCATCCAATTATCAGCAAAATAATCTTAAAATAACTCTTGAGATATAAATTTATTTGTTATTTGTAATAAACTCTTTTAACACAGATTTATGTCTTGCCAATATTACACAATATTACAATTCTATAATAAACAATAGTAATTCAATTGTATTTTTTGTCTAAATGCTATAGAATTGAAGTAATCTTATTTAATAATTTTCTTTAGTAAAATGGGGAAAGAAGAGAATGTTGTCTTCTAATTTGCTTGTTATTTTTGCTTTAGGTATGGTGAAATAATTATTCTTGAACAAAAAAAGAAGGATTGATTACACATTAAGGATTTTGATCTGATGAAATTTGATTTCGGAAATTACTTTGAAAATAATTTAAAAATTGTTTATGCATTTTTTACAAATGCTCTTTTCTACCTTGTTTCTCTAAAATACTGAATCTAAATCTCAAAGGGAGATCTAAAATATGACCACTCTTTTTATTTAAAGAAAGATAAATATTTATGATAAAAATTGCTTTCAATACGTTGTTAGTTGCATGTGATTATTGTGTCGAAAGCTGCTCTTTTATAATCAGATTACAATAGCATAAGATTGAGGTCTTTTGAAATAACATTGACAAATAATCAGATAAAGCACAAATAGCTCTTTCAAAATAGACAGAAACATCTAGAAAACAAATATTTATGGTTGATAAACAGAAAAGATCAATGTTTAGATTATCCCAAATAAATTTCAAGAAATTTTTGGATGACACTGTACTATCTGAGAAGAATCCCACACAATTAATTTTCTCAATTTCATATTTTTATTCGCCCGTATTGAGTCAAATTTATATTTAAGAGATTCCAATTTGTTTTTCTGATTCTTACAAGGTTTATGGATGGGGGTAATAGTTAGATTAATGTTTCTTCCTTATTGTTTACAAAATAAATATGTTTGATATCCCCTTCAAATCTCTTAAATATATTTCAACTACATTGAGATTTTAGAGTGACAAATAATCCATGGCATCATTTCGCTGATTCAATCTGCTATTTTTAAAAATCCTAAACTTTAATAATAAAAAATTGATTATTATTATTGAATAAAGTTTATTATTTGAATTCATTTTGAGGACTGCTTCTTGGAGTCCTTAAAAACAATATTTTCCTGTGTGATTCAAGATTATTTTTTTATGGATTTTTAGTTAAGGAAATTGTTAGGAGAAATCAAACACAATTGGGTGTTTGAAGTTTTTAAGATAAGAGTCATAATCTGAAAAAGAAGAAATTTTAATCTAAAAAACATGTCTTCTCAGAAATAAGAGGAACACCCTTCAGTAGATTTCTATGGGTTCTATCATCTATTGAATCAGTATGTGGTTGAAAAGTAACGCGATGATCTATTAAGTATGGCAGTGAAGTAAAATTCTATGAAAGAAGTGGGATTTCGCATAGGACGCAATATAATCGAAATTATTTCAGAAAATAGCATTGATCGCTTCAAAGAGGATAATCAAATCAAAGGAACTCCTGCAATTAGATTTTTGTGCAAAGATTTTTGGAACTTGCTGTTCCTCCGCAATGTCGATTAAGTTACTGGGAATACGTCTGGCTAATTTTTTTTGATCATTAATTAGTTTATTATGTTTTAAAGAATTTCTAACTTTGACTCTCCGGAAGTTCAACAATATATAAATCTTTGGCATTTCGTTGTCTAAGGGTTAGTTTTAGGAGCCTTAAAAGGACTTTCATATGAAGCAGATGTCAAGGTTGAATCATACAACGATCCAGCAGCAAGACCACCTTCTCCTATTGGAGCATTTAAAGTTAGCATAAAAATGCCAATGATAGCAACTTATCAATCATCTTCAAAGACTGCTAATTGAACTATTAAACAAATCATATGTATTTACTAGTTGAAGATCTATTATGCTTGAATGAGAGATAATGGGTGTTTTTATATTTTCTATTAGGCTTCTTTTATGTATAAAATAATAGAAATTGTAATGTTTTAAATATGAAAAATATTAAGATTACTACTTTATCTTCAAAAAAAGCAAAACAATTTGATTATTTTTGTGAAGAAAGAATTAAAAATTTATTTCTAATTAGGTGCAAAACAATTCAGACTACAATTAATTACAAGCATAAATACTTGAATTATCGAAAAAGAAGAAAAAATTTAATATAAAGAAAGTTCTAACTTGAAAAAATAATAAGAAAAAGAAAAAAAAGAAGAATGGAAGCAAAGGCTTTGTAGAGCATGATGAGACTCACTTCATTGTAAGTGTAGAAAATTGTCAACATATCATTATTACCTTTTAATGTTCAGTCTCCTCCCATTAAAGTTTAGACTGTAACTAATGTCCCTGATGTCGATTATAACACTCCTACCCTCTTGTAAGTGTTCAATATGAATAAAGATAAGAAAACAAAACTCGCATTTGGCTTACCTGATATTAAAGCTCTTTGCAATAAAATTATTGAATCTTTTGACAAAGAAGATAAGGTAAATATGAATGTTTAAAAAATAAATCTAATTTGATTTTGTTGAATAGGAAGGTGTGATTGAATCTCTTGGAGTTACTGATTAGGGCTTTTTGACTATTAAGCTTAAGGAGTCAATTATCACTGAATAAATCAACTCAATCTTAAGGAATGGTCTTATTCTTCCTATTGTTGAGAAATAAACAATTGCAGTAGATTTTTCTTCTCCAAACATTGCTAAAGAGATGCACGTTGGTCACTTGCGATCAACTATTATCGGAGAATCAATTTCTAGAATTTTCGAACTCTAAGGACATAAGTTGCATCGTATTAATCACGTAGGAGATTGGGGCACTCAATTTGGTATGCTTATTGCTTATCTGCGTATCAAGTTCCCTAAGTATCTTGAAGAAATGCCTGAAC